>ERZ779637.312-NODE-312-length-35145-cov-8.640638_pt1 | contig 35145 bp, 37 predicted proteins | sample MGYA00514196_ERZ779637 | MGnify/ENA primary metagenome ERZ779637 (study PRJEB29562, sample SAMEA4376700) | mouse gut metagenome | isolation source: Cecum | study: EMG produced TPA metagenomics assembly of the A DSS colitis mouse model was used to assess the...
CCCGTCCGGTATACTTATAAGCCAGCGCGCATCCGTAGATTCCCCACGCCTGCCCCCTCGCCCATGCGGAACCGTCGCGGTATCCCTGGCAGGTGGCTCCGTGGTCGGGAGCGCCCGTTTCCATATCGAAGAAAAACGTATGCCATGTGGAGTAATCCTCACGGATGACGCTCTTCACCGCCGTATGGATATGTTTCTCCGCAATCTCCCTGTATTTACCGTCCCCGGTTTCTTCCGATGCCCAATATAACAGCGGCAGGTTTAACAGACAGTCAATAATCAGGCGGTAATTCTCCGGCGCGTCCATGGGTCCCCATGCCTGGATAAATTCCCCCACCGGATGGTAACGCGTAATCAACTGGTCCGCCGCCTTTATGGCAGCCTCCCGTCCTTTCCTGCTTCCGACCAGCTTATATCCCGCCACGCAGGACGGGGAATAAAGGAACCCCATATCATGGTGGTCCACCTCGATTTTTTTGTCTATACGGTTTAAGAAGCTGTCAATCTGGATCTCCCCGGCTTCCCTAAGCTGCCCTGCCGCCGCTTCCCCGGTCTCCCCCAGCCCCTTCATATATTCATATGCCAGCCAGATTTCCCCTGTCCAAAAGCCCGTCGTCCAGTAATTATTCTCAATCGGATGGTAAAAACCGTTCTCACTGTAAGCCTTTTGGAACCTGTGCGTAAATTCCGGCAGGTTCCGCACTACCTGCTCCGCCGAAAAACCCAGGGCGCAATCCACTTCTTCCCCGGTTATCACCGGCATATTTTCAAACAACATCTTTTTTCCTCCCATACGGTATCCCCCTTTCTCCATCTTATCCCTTTAACCCGGTGGACGCAACACCTTCCACAAAGTATTTCTGTAAGCAGAGGAATACGAGAATCACCGGCACCAGCGATACCACCGACCCTGCCATAATTAAACCGTATTCCGCGGAATACTGGCCGATAAACATTTTCAGCCCCAACTGGATGGTCTTCTTCGTCTCCGTCCTTAAGTAAATCAAGGGGCCAAGGTAATCGTTCCACGTATTCACGAACGTAAAAATGGTCAGCGTGGACAGTGCGGGTTTCGACAGCGGCAGCATGATTTTCGCGTAAATCCGGTATTCGCTCATGCCGTCAATCCTTGCCGCTTCGCACAAGTCGTTGGGGATTCCTTCATAAAACTGCTTCATTAAGAATACGCCGAATGCGGAAAATGCCTGTAAACAAATCATTGCCAGCAGCTTATCGTTCAATCCCATTCCCCGCATCATGATGAACTGGGGCACCATGTATACCTGCCAGGGCATTGCGATGGTTGCAATATAGGCGAGGAATAAGGCATTTTTGTGCTTAAATTCCAGTTTTGCAAAAGAATATGCCGCAAAGCTGGATGTCAGAAGCTGCAAAAATGTCACCACAATGGTCAGGATAACCGTATTCTCCACAAATTTCAGCAAAGGAATCTTCGTCCAAATGTTTATGTAATTGTCCCACTTCGGCTGTTCCGGAATCCATACGAACGGATCCATCAGGAATACTTCCCGGTTCGACTTAATGGATGCGGAAAGCATCCACAGGAAGGGAACAATCATACATGCCGTAATAATCAGCAGCACGGCATATACGCCTACTTTACCGACTATCTCGGCTTTTCTTTTTGACTTAAACTTCTTATTGGTTTCGTTATTGTTTGTATTACCCATCTTAGTTCCTCCTTTCCCGTTATCCCTATTCGCCTAATTTCTTCTCGTACCTGAACTGAATCAGCGTCACCACGAGAACCATCAGGAACAGAACCATCGCGATTGCACTGGAATATCCGAGATCCCAATAGTTAAACGCGTTTTGGTAGATGTAATAAACAAGGACGGTTGCCGAGGTACTCAGTTTGCCGTCGCCGCCGCCTGCCAGCATGACGGCAATATCATAAACCTTAAAACAGTTAATGGTCAGCATGACCACAACGAAAAATGTAGTGGAACGGAGCTGCGGCCAGGTAATGTAGCAAAATTTCTGCCATGTGGTGGCACCGTCAAGGCTCCCCGCCTCATAAAGCTCTGCGGAAATCCCCTGTAAACCCGCAAGGTAAATCACCATATAATAGCCCATGTACTTCCATACGCTGAACAGAATCAGGGTAAACAGCACCAATCCTCCGCTGAACCATTTAGGCAGCTCGTTTTGGGGAACTTTAAAAAGGGTTAAGAGCAGATAGTTCACCGGACCCTTGGAAGGATGGAAAATCATGCTCCATACTGCGGTAATCGCCACCAGCGACGCCACATAAGGAAAGAAGGCCACGGTACGGAAAAACCCACGCGCCACAATTTTCTGGTTCAGTACAATAGCAAGCGCCAGGGACGCAATCATGGTAAGCGGCACCGTACCGATTACGTATATAATCGTATTCTTTAACGCTGCCACAAAGAACGTGTCCCCCACCAGTTTCTTAAAATTCGCCAAGCCCACAAACGATGCCGCATTGCTTCCGTCCCAATCCATGAAAGCCAGCATAAAGGCAAAAATAATGGGAATCAGGGTAAATACGGCAAAGCCGATAAAGTTGGGCGCAATAAACGAATAAGCGACAATATCCCTCTTTGTTTCCCTGCTTATTTTCCGGTTGTTCCTGATTGCCGTAACTTTTCTTTGTATGCCGTCCCTTTTGGCAATCAGCTTTTTCTTTTTCTCAATATCGTTTTCCGCACGAATCAGACGCATCAGCTCTGCGGAATCCGTTTCCAGTTTTTTTACCTGAGCCGCTTTTTTTTCATCCATTCTCTCACTCCTGCCCTTTCCTAATCTTTATGTCCGGTACCGGACTTTTCCCTCCTGTTTCATCCGGCGGCACGGTTTTGCCGGATATTTTGGGGCTGGCGGTTTTCCCTGCCAGCCCCGTATTTCACTGCACATTCTGTTCTGTCATCGTTTTGGACGCTTCCTTACTGTCCCAGCACTTTTCCTACTTCCTCATTCATTGCCGCGATACCTTCGTCCACGGTCATTTCACGGTTCATAATGGACTTATGGTAAGTATCGAGGATATCGTCGATTTCGGATACATTCTCCGCATAAGGAACTTCCAGGTACAGGTTGGATACGTTCAGCGCTTCTTTGCTCTCCGCATCCGAAGGGAAACCTTCCAATCCTGCAATGATGCCTGCTACTTCATCGGTCATGAGCGCCGGGAAGTTACCCGTTTGTGCCATAACCTTCGCGCCTTCCGCACCGGATACCCACTCCACAAAATCAAATGCCGCATCCTTATTTGCGGATACGCTGGTTACCGCAAGACCGGTAATCGTACCAAGGGTGGAACCTGCTTCCACACCGTCTGCGTGGGGATATTTTACGATGCCCCAGTTTCCGCAGAGGGAAGAATCATATTCGCCGCTCTGAAGGCTTGCAATCAGAGTGGAGATATACCAGGAACCCATGTTCAGCATCGCCACGTCGCCGCCGGAGAATGCTGCGGAATAATGCAGTCCTTCTGCGCTCAAATCCGCATAGTTCCTGCAGATGGTATCATCTTCCTGCTTTAATACCATTTCATAATAAGGTTTGAAATAATCATAAGTACCGTCCAGGATGGAATGCTTTCCGTCCAGTACGCCGAACAACTGTACCGCACTCCTCCAGGTATGGTAATGGGTACCGTATACCTGTGCGCCGAACGTGGGATCCGCCACCTGCCTTGCCAAAGCGTCATATTCCTCAAAGGTCATATCGTTGGTCGGGTAAGCAACGCCCGCATTGTCAAAAATGTCCTTGTTATAGAACACTACCCAGAAATCATTACGGAAAGGAAGCTCGTACAGGCTGCCGTTTACCGTAACCTGTTTGTCCACGCCGCCGTACTGTCCCAAATCGATACCTGCCTCGGAAATGTAGCTGTCAAGAGGTTCCAATGTATTTTTGGAAACCAGCGTCGCATATCCCGGCACATCCTTAATCGTAACCACGTCAAAGTCGGAACCGCTTCCCGACAACTCCGTTGCCAGCACCGTCATATAATCCGTGGAACCCAAATCCGTCATTTCAATGGTCACATTGGGATTTGCCGCTTCATAACCGTCTTTCAAAGCCTGCCAGTAAGGGGTAATGTCCTTATCCCAAATAGCCCATTTTAACGTAACCGCTTCGCCTTCTGCGGCAGGAGCCGTCTCGCCTGCATCAGCCGTGTCGTTTGCTTCCGGTTCTGCCGGGGTTTCCGCAGGAGCCGCATCCGTTGCCGGAGCTTCTGCCGCAGGCGCCTCTGCCGCCGGTTCGGAGCCGGAACCGCCGCATCCTGCCAGCACGGATGCCAACATGGTAGCTGCCAGTAAAACACTTACAAGTTTTTTCTTCATTCTAACTTCCTACCTTCTTTCAATTTGCACTTGGCAATTTTATTATATGGTTTCCTGCCTTTGGTGAACATGAAAAATTTTAATTTTTTATTCATAATTATTTCACCTTTTGGAATCCACGGCAAAAAAGATGTACTTTTTTTGAAAAACATGTCTTTTTTATCTTTGTTTCCAACTTTCCGCACTTTTCCTTTCCACCCAAACGTACCTTATGTTAGAATATATGCCATGGGCGGACAAACCATACCGCCCAAAATACAGTTTGGCGGACAGTATCATCCATAAGTCATTCAGAGGAAAGGTGTGAATATTCCCGTGAAAAAATTTTTCCATACCATCCGTGCGCGGATTTTATTATGCACCATCTCCATGATACTGCTGATCAGTATTATCATAACTGCCGTCAGCTATTTTATCGTATCTTACAACCTCAGGCAGAACATGATACAGACTTCGGAAATCAGGCTTTCTTTTTTATGTTCCTCCATTGATTCCAATATCAATAACGTAAAGGGGTTCATTGACTCCTGCCAGAAAAGCAATAAAATCAGCAAATTTGCCATGGGGGAAAACGTACCAAACAGTCTCGCCAAACGGGAAGCCCACGACTTCATTACGGAAATTTACGCTTCCAACAGTTCCTTGTCCTCACAGATTATCCGTGCGGTCATCATCGGAAAGTCCAGAAAGGACATCATCCAAGTCGTGGAAGCCGTTAATTCCAATATTGCCGTTTCCTCGGAAGCGGTGCTGTCCCTTCCCTATTTTGGCACACTCTATGAAAACACCGGTGAAATAGCCACGGAAATACTGCCCGATCCCTTTTTCACCACAAAAACACTACCCGTCATTCCCATGCTCCACACCATCCAGCATCCTTACCGCGCAGGTGAAATCGGGTATATTTTTACGGAAATGTCCACCTCCGTCATCACGTCCCCCATGCGGGATGCGCTGTCGGACACGGACGACCGCCTTTATTTCCGCATAGGGGATTCTTTTTACCGGTATGCGGAGCAAAATCTGCTGCTGTGCGAAAACGGATTTGAGTCGTTGGAAAACCTGTCAAACATTGCATTAAGCCGGGATACGGAGATACAGAAGGTCTTCGACCGGGAGGAACAGAAAACTTACCTTATGGTTACGCGCCCTTTGGGTACGCGCAACTTATATGTGGCGGAATGCTTGGACGAACATACCCTTTCACGGGATACTTTCTCCACCTTCCTCATTGTCACCGTAGTCATCCTGACCGCTTCCGCTTTTCTTGGCATCCTGCTTTTCTGCTACCTGTCAAAGACGGTTAACGTACCGGTACGACAGTTACAGGTGCGCATGAAGCGGATTGCGGGCGGCGACTTTTCCAGGGACCCGTCCACGGAGTGGGAACATGAATTAGGGGATATCGGCAAGAACATCAACGACCTGTCGGAAAACGTGCTTTCCCTGATGAACCAGAGAATTGAGGCCGAACGGCAGAAAAAGGATTATGAATACCGGATGCTGCAAAGCCAGATTAATCCCCATTTTTTGTACAATACATTAAATTCCATTAAATGGATGGCAACCATACAGAATGCCACGGGAATCGCGGAAATGACCACCGCCCTCTCCCGCCTGTTAAAAGATATTTCCAAGGGAACCACGAACCTCGTTCCCATATCCCATGAAATATCCCTGATCAAAGACTATTTTACCATACAGCAGTACCGGTACGGCGGGACCATCACTTTATCCTTTGACATCGAGGACGAAGCGCTGACCGGATGCCGCATCCTGAAATTTACGCTGCAGCCCATTGTGGAAAATGCCATTTTCCACGGTATCGAGCCGAAAGGAAATACCGGAGCCATTACCATACACATATACCAGGACGAACATACGGATGTCCATATTGACGTGACCGACGACGGCATCGGTATGGAAGACGAAGTCGCCGCCCATCTGCTGGACAGCGATTCTTCCGCCGGTTCTTCCTTCTTTAAGGAAATCGGCGTCAGCAACGTCCATAAACGGCTGCAGTATGAATTCGGGAGCGCCTACGGGCTGCATATCGCCAGCAAAACAGGGGAATTCACCACGGTTTCCATATTACTGCCTTTTCAGGCAGGGGAGGTAGCGCATGATTAACTTACTGATAGCAGATGATGAACCTTTAATTCAGGCAGGCATCAAATCCATGATTAACTGGGAAGAATACAACATCCGCCTCATAGGAACCGCCGCCAACGGTGCGGCCGCCTATGAAATGATAAAGGAATATGCCCCCGAAATCGTTATCACGGACATAAAGATGCCGGTGATGAGCGGTTTGGAGCTTGCCAGAAAATGCCACGAGGAAGAAAGGCTGCTGCCCATATTTATCATTCTCACCAGTTACGAGGAATTCCAGTTTGTCAAGGAAGCGCTGACCTACCAGGTCGTCGACTATCTGGTGAAGCTGGAGCTGACGCCCCAGGTACTTGGCGGGGCATTAAAGCGCGCCATCGGCAAAGTCTCTGAATTACAGGCATCCACGCAGGTATCGGAACCGGCTTACGGCAATATTTATTTCTTAAAGGAGCAGTTTTTTACCCGCCTTGTCCTGAACCTGTTTGAATCCGAACAACAGTTCCGGTTACAGGCGGACAACCTGAACATCAATTTTACTTTTCCCGCCTTTGCCGCCTGCTATGTGGAAATCCGCAGCGGAAAGCTGGGCAGTATGAGCGCGGAGAAACAGCTTAACCTGTACTCCAACAGCCTGCAGATGGCTAAGGAGCTGACATCCAAATACGTCCCCTGCCATGTACTTTCCCTGGATACCAAGCATTTCTGCATCCTGTTCTTTTTGGACGGGGAACACGCTGCCGATTACCGGGGGGTTATCCAGAAAGCCGTGGAACAGGTGTCCGCCATGCTGTTTAACTATTACAGCGTAACCATTCATGCAACCGTCGGGGCGCCCGTCACCACGCCGTTACAGATTGCTTCCTCCTACCAGGATGCCAAGCAGGCATTTTCACGCGTTACCCATGAAAATCCCATCCTGTTTTTTGAGGATATCCCTGCCAGTGAACCGTTAAAGAACGTATTCAACATTTCTTTATTTAAGGAAGACATCCGTAAAGCCTATGCGGAATATGACGGAAAAGCGCTTTACGACATTTTCACCTCCGTCATGGAATTATTTGAAAACCAGTCCGCCCACTACGTACAGGCGCTGGATGCAGCCGGAAATATTTTATACCTTTCCCTTTCCCTGTTAAACGACGGGGAACAGACCGTCTCGGAAATTTTCCGGGACAGAAACAACGGCTACCGCTCCCTTTATGAGCTGACCAACGTGGAGCAGATTATGGAATGGCTGAAACAGTTCCGGGACGGTCTGTGCGACAGCTTCGCCGCCCATAATAAAGATTACAAAAACCATATTGTTACCAGCGTAAAGAAATACATACAGGAACACATCAAGGAAAAACTCACCTTAAACCAGGTGGCGGAGGTCTTTAACATCAGTCCCAATTATTTAAGCGTGCTTTTTTCCAAATACAACGATACCGGGTTTACGGACTACATAAACCACAGCAAAATAGAAGCCGCAAAAGAAATGATGTCGGGCGGGGATTACAAGATTTACGAAATCTCCGATGTGCTGGGATTTGAAAGCGCCTTTTATTTCAGCCGGGTTTTCAAGAAGATTACCGGCGTCTCCCCCAGGGACTACATGAATAAAAACATTTAATCCAACAAAATTGTACAGGTAATCATAATATTTTTCATTTGCAATGATATCCCATCCCTTTATACTAAAACCAGAAAAGGATTTTGCTTTTCTGGTTTTATGCTTTTTGAAGAAAGGATTCCATACTTATGTTTCATGAGATTGCACAGAATTATCAAGGAAATTTATCCGCTTTTACCCCATATGCCCCCATTACGGACCGGATTGCATGGGATTCCCTGGCGGAAGACTGGAAAAAAGAAGCCCTCTGTTTAGGGGAATCTTATTTGGGATGCGTTTACCCCCATCTGTCCGCTACGGATTTCATGGATTTCCTGCACACCGGGAACCGCACCCGTTATGAAGATAAACTGTTTGCCAAACGCCATGCGTTAAATGCTTTGGTTTTGGCGGAATGCGTGGAAAACAAGGGCAGGTTTTTGGACGACATCATCAACGGCATTTTTTCCGTTTGTGAGGAAAGCGCCTGGCAGCTTCCCGCGCATAACAGTTACATCCGGGATACCCCACAGCTTCCCCTGCCGGACCTGACGGACCCGGTTTTGGACCTGTTCGCCTGTGAAACCGGCTCCGTATTGGCATCCGTGCATTACCTGCTGCAAAAAACGCTGGACGGCATCAGCCCTTTTATCACAAAACGCATCCGTCATGAACTGGAGCACCGCATCCTCCGCCCGTACCTTGACAGGCATTTCTGGTGGATGGGCAACGGAAAGGAGCCGATGAACAACTGGACCATCTGGTGCACACAGAATGTCCTGCTCTCCCTGTTCCTTACGGATTTCCCGGACGAAGCGGCAAAATCCGCGGTATTTCACAAAGCATGTCAAAGCGCCGACTTTTTTTTAGCGGAATACGGGCAGGACGGCTGCTGCGACGAAGGCGCGCAGTATTACCGCCATGCGGGATTATGCCTGTTTAACGTCATGGAAATACTGAATGCCGTAACGGACGGTGCTTTTGTTTCTCTGTACCGGGAGGAAAAAATTAAGAACATTGCCTCCTATATCCTGAACGTCCATATCGGGGACAAATATTATGTAAACTTTGCGGACTGCTCGCCCGTTGCCGGCAGGGCGGGGGTACGGGAATTTTTGTTTGCGGAACGCACCGGAAACGAAAGCATGATGCGTTTCGCCGCACAGGACTTCCATGCCGGAGGAACTGACTCCCTGCTCCTTCCATCGGAAAATAACCTTTTTTACCGGCTGCAGAACGCTTTTACCACCCGCCGGATTACACAGTACCGCACCTCCCACCCGGCGCCTGCCGGGCGCCCCGACATTTTCTATCCCAGCGCCGGCGTATTCCTGGCAAGGGACGGCGCCCTTACTTTGGCGGTCAAGGCGGGAGACAACGGGGACAGCCACAACCATAACGATACGGGGAGCTTTACCGTCTATAAAAACAACCTGCCGATGTTCATTGACGTGGGCGTAGAAAGCTATACGAAGAAAACATTTTCCCCCCGGCGTTACGAGATATGGACCATGCAGTCCGCCTACCATAACCTGCCCACCGTAAACGGCTTCCAGCAAAAAGACGGAGAATGCTACGGCGCTAAGGATGTCGTCTGCCATATGGGGGATACCCTCTGCGACATCGACATGGACATCTCCGGCGCATACCCGGCGGAATCCGGCCTGACTGCCTACCGGCGCAGAGCCGCCCTTTACAAAGGAAAGGAAATCCTCATCCATGACCGTTTTTCCTTTGCACACACCGGCGGTATGGGGGGAAACGCCGCAGGGACGGAAACGGAAACCAATCCCCCTTCCGTAATATTAAGCCTTATGACTTATGAAAAACCCCTTCCGGCTCCGTCTGCCGGCGGACTGTGTTTCCAAATCGGAACTTTAGGCACCCTCACCGCAGAAAGCGGGAGCCATTCCGTGCACAGCGGCAACATGGAAAATACCGCAAATACCGAAACCAATAAAATTAAAATAGAAGGAATCGAAGAAATCCCTGTTACGGACCCACGCCTGAAAACCGCATGGGAACACAATATCTATCGTATTCTGCTGCGCATAACCGGAGGAGAGGTGACGCTGCGCATTTCATAATTGACCTTAATCGGGCGCGGGGCGAGCAGGGAAGACTTTTCCTACTTGCCGCGGGCGCCGTGTGCCGCATAGCGGCATAGTTCCTCTGCACGGGGCAGTGCGTAAAAAAGGCTGTCGGTTTTTTTCCGACAGCCGACCCTTATCCTGTTTTATTCTCGTCGCCACCCTTTAAATGGCAACTTCCATAGACTCCCCGCAAATGAAACCTTTAATCTTGTCATGAAACTCCTCCAGCTCCGCTTCGTCATCCGTATGCACCCGCAGTTCTAACACCTGGTGAAGCCCGAAACCCAATATCCCAAGTATCGACTTGGCGTCAATCACCCGTCTTTCACACTGTAAATCAACGTTAAACGGGAAATTTTCAATAGACAGTACAAACTTTTGGGCTTCTTCCATTGAATGAAACATAACTCTGACCGATTCCATATGCCCTTCTCTCCTTTCATAAAATTAATCTAAACTTTAAGGAAACAGTAAAGAAAAACTTTACTCCTGTTCTTCCATTTTATCATGGAACTTTGGAAAAACATATGGGTATTTTTACCCAAAAATCATTAACTTTTTGTAAATATAGTATAGAGCGTGTTTGGGAATCCACGGCAGGGGAAGCACTTCACATCCCCAATTCCGCATTTCATGGCAATCTTATTGTTTAAGCCAAGGGAAAGTGGTACAATACTATTTTTCAGGAGGTGGTCCCATGATTCGTATTGCAATCTGCGATGACGAAAAAAATATGTCTGACAATATCCGGGCAATGGTATCCGCTTTTTTCCGCCGAGAAAATATGGAAACCGTCATACTGCAGTTTTCATGCGGAAAGGAACTGTTGGATTGTGACAAAAACATCGACATTTTATTCCTGGATATCCAAATGAAAGATATGGACGGCATGGAAACCGCAAGGAGACTGCGGGAACGCAGGTTTCAGGGTTTTCTTATTTTTATTACCATCCTAAAGGAAATGGTATTCCAATCTTTTGAGGTACAGGCATATGATTACCTGCTAAAACCCATTGACGGAAAACAATTCCAAAAAACTATGGAGCGCCTGCTTGCTTCCATACGGAATAACGGCAAAACCAATCTGCTAATCCAAAAAGGCTACGAAAGCAGCATTATTTCTTTTGGGGATATCATCTTTTGTGAAATTATTGACCGGAAAGTATATCTCCATTTATTATCGTCTGAGGTTATTGATTATTATGACCGTATCGAACACCTGGAAACCAAGCTGGACGGCAGATTCTTCCGGTGCCACAGAAGTTTCCTTATTAATATGCAGCATTTAAAAAGTTACAAAAATGCAACAGCATATATGGAAGGCGGAAAAGAGATACCCGTGTCGCGTCTGCGGAGCAAGGAATTCTCCCAGGTGGTTTTACGGTATATGAAAAACAGGATATGAAATACCGGAATACGTTATATCCGGGAACAGGAGCCTATAAAATGACAGACGCTATGGATTTTTTCAATACTTATATCATGGGAAGCATTCAAATGCTTACCGGATTTTACTTCTTTACTCGATTTTTGCAGAAAAAATTAAGTCTTCCCTATTATTTCCTGTTTTCGTTTTTGGTGATTCTCCTCATCAAACTGATTCCCGGCGGCAGCATAGCGGAATTCCTTGCATATACCCTGCTGCTGACGGCAAGCGGAATTTTCCCATGCCGCGTCGATTGGAAATCTTCCCTGTTATACGCCGCGCTGACAGTTGAAATCATGCAGTTAAGCTATGGGGTCGTCAATTCCCTTTTGGGTATTTTGTATCCCCTGATGTCCTCCTTTCACCGGCAAGCAGCAGGCATCGCATTGATGCTGGCAGGAAATACGGCTTTGCTGCTGGCGGCATTGTGCTGCCACATGGCATACCGGTATTTTTCCTGTTATGATACGGTTTATGAAACGGTAAAGAAACAATATATGCTTATAACCTTAACGCCAATCTTAATGATATTTCTTATGGGAAGGTATATTAATTTCGTCTCCTATGGCAATACCGTTGATACAAACGGCAGCGGAATCTTTTTATACACAAAATCCAATCACTGTCTGATATTCGGGATACAGCTTTTTGGCATGGCAAGCCTGTTCTGTATTATGTTTTCTTACAAGAAACTCTTATTGAATTTCCGTTTAAACACGGAACTTTCCCTGCTGGAGCAGGAAGAACATTCCCTGAACCGGTATGTGGAGGAAGCAAAATCCCATTATGAAAAAACAAAATCCTTCCGCCATGATATAAAAAACCACATTACCGTGGTAAAAAAACTTCTGCAAAACGGAAAATCCGTGCAGGCGCTTAATTACCTTAAGGATATGGAAGAAATGACGGATGAGCTGTCTTTTCCGTACAGCACCAATCATCCGGTAGCGGATATCCTAATCGGAAATAAACTGGGCATGGCAAAAAGCATGGGCATCGATGTCCGCTGCACCCTGTGCCTACCTTATCCCTGCTCTGTACGGGACATTGATTTCTGCATCATTCTGTCCAATGCCCTGGACAATGCCATCCAGGCATGTAAAAACATGGATGACCACACGGAAAAATATATCCATGTAACGGGACGCATCCAAGGGGATTTTCTTTTACTGGAAATTGAGAACAGTTTCCGGGGAAACAGTCTGCCCAAAAAAGGAATCGGACTGTCCAATATCAAAACGGTAGCGGAAAAATACCACGGCGCCGTAAGTACCATAACCCGGGGAACGTCATTCCTTCTCAGCGTACTGCTCATTTTTCCCCCAACATCCATTGATTCCCCGCAAAAATTATGATAAAATAAAATGAAGCATATACAAAAAAACTAAAACAGGAAAACCGGAAAAAACAGATGGGAAACTCGAAACGCTTGTTCATCAGGTTCAGAAATTATATAACGGCAGTCATATGTTCCGCAGGCATCGCCGCCTGCATCGGTTTCCTGCTCTACCACACCGGAATTTATTTACAGGGAAGCGCCATTTACGCACAGCTATACAAACTGGATGAAGTTATGGATTCCATGCAGCAGGGAACGCTGTTTCCGCTGTATGCCAGGCATTGGTACAACGGTTATGAGATTTTCCGTTATTCCCCGCCTGCCGCTTACCTGTGCATCGGGATGATTTCCCGCATGTTCCGCGCGGACATACATACCAGTATCTGTATTTTTTACGGCATTACGGCATTCGTGGCACAGATGGGGTTTTTCCTCTTTGGCATCCGGCAGAAAAAAATGGCGGCGGCTTTTTTGACGGGAACCGCATTCTTTTTCCTGCCTTCCACGGTTTCCGCTGCGGTATTGCAGGGCAGTTTTGACATCGTTATGTGTATGGGTATGCTGCCGGTGCTTTTGTTTTTCGTCTACGATTTTGTCCGATGGAAAAACAGACTTGCCATGCTGTCGTTTTCCATATTATTCTGCCTGTTTACCTTGACCAATTATATTATGGCAATTGCGTTCGGTTTGGTGCTGTTACTTTCCCTGTTCCTGTATGCGCTTGCCGTGAAATCATGGAAATTTACTATGGCAGCAGCCGGTAATCTCCTGCTCCTTTATGCCGTAACGGGTTATTTCCTCTACCCGGCACTGTCGGGCGGACTGCTTACCAGAAGCTATTCCCTCCAGGGCAATTGGGAACTTCCTACCGGGATATCCTTTCTTGTCATCACCGTCCTGGGACTGCTTACCGCAAACAGGACACGCATGGCAGGTTTTCTGCTCACCATGACAGGGATACTGCTTTCCCTGCCTTTTGCGGAGCCGGTCATGAAACTGGTGCCGTCGGTGGTATTGCAGAAAACTTATTGGTACCTGCTCATCCTTACCGTCATACTGATGGTTACGCTGCTCTGCTGGGAAAGGCTGCGTTTTGTGTTTCTCCTTCTCATGCTGGGGGCGATGGTCGGGGAAAATGTGCCGGCAATGACCGCTCTGCGGGACGGGACTGCCGTACTGGAACAAGACCGTGAAATGGTGGAAGAATATCTTTTGGAAGAAGCGGCATCTTGCACGGACAACCGTTTGGCCTTAATGGACCAAACTACCCTTGGGGCTTTCCCTCACTGGTATTTCACCCGTCAGGGTATCGATACCATGTATGGCTGGGATTTTGAAAATGCCCTGACCGTATGGAATCAAATGTATTTAAACGAGGCATTTGCCGACGGTTTTTATGATTATATGTTTGACCGGCTGCTCTTATACGGCAATGACGTGGCGGTCGTCTTAAAAGAACTGCTGCCGGAGGAAGGCTCCTACAATACCCTGTTAGCAGCGGCTTCCCGCAACGGATACACCGTCAGGACCGAAAATGACCATGCGGTGGTCTTTAAGGCGGAAGCGGTTACCGGCAGTTACGGCATCCTCACGCGGTACAAAAATCTTGCCATCGGTGACAACGCATCTTACATCGCCTATATCTATCCGTCCTTCGGATATGGAAGAAGCAATTGTTTGGAGGATTATACGGTGGAAGAACTGCAGCGCTATCACAAACTGTACCTTTCCGGCTTTACCTACCGCGAAAAGGAAAAAGCGGAAAACATGTTAAAGGAGCTTTCCAGGAAAGGCACCGAAATATACATTGACATGCAGCATATACCCGTAAATGCCCTGACGGGCAAAAACGAATTTATGGGAACTTACGCACAATATGTGCAGTTTACGGAAGACTTTCCCGTGCTGCAGAACGACAACGGCAACCAGTTTAAGCTGGACTTTAAAGCAGGAGGATACGGAGTATGGGATACGGTCTACGTTTCCGGCTGTGAGGAAGTCTTAAAGGAAACCGTATACGACAACAAAAGCCACCTGACCTATTTGGGAAGAAACAACGATCCAAACGTCACGTTTATGGGATTTAACCTGGTGTATTATTATCTGATTACGCATAACCAGGATTTATACCGCTTTATCAATGAAGCCATGGGGCTGTCCTCCGAAGACCTGCACCAGCCGGTCATTGTCCCTGTCACCGTGGACAGGGAACCTTCGCAGATTACGGTACATACACAGGAAGACGGGGTAAACTGCAACATTGCCTGTGTGGATACGCTGCAGCCGGACCGGATTGTTTCCACACAGGAAAACCTGTGGGTGGTCAACCAGGGGGACACCGTATTCCGCATTGCGGGCACAGGGCGAACAGAAGGCATCATCCTAACGGTATTGGGCTGTATTGCCATGGGCATTCTTTGGATTTCCATATACGTCCTTTTGGATAAAGACGGGGAAACCAATTAATTTTTTCTATACATTAAACAACCTCACGGCAGTTGCCAGACAGCCGCGCTTGTGCGGATATATGGCTCGCTGCCCATGGGAATAAAACGGAGGAAAAGGGTATGATTAGAAAGAGCAAAAAACAATTTCTTGTGCTGCTGATGTCCGCAACGCTGATTGGTTCCAATATCAGCCTTGCATACGCGACGGAAGCAACCGATGCAAAAGCTGCCGCTGCAGACACCGCAGCGCCGTCCGATTCCGGTACGGATACTTCCGGCACGGAAAATCCGGCTTCGGAATCCACCGGAAACAATTCCGCTTCGGAAAGCTCCGGCGCGCAGCAGACTCCTTCCACACCGGAGGCATCCGCACCGGAACCATCCGCACCGGATTCATCCGGCGTCACTGCGCCGGCGCCGTCCGCACCGTCCACCGATGCGTCCGCTCCGTCCACGGAAAACAGTGCGCCAGACAACACGGTAAAGCCGGACACGGAACAAAGTACAGATACGAATAAGCCGGACGGCACGCCGGATAACGGCACTGACAGCAGTACCGATAAAAACCAGGGCACAGGCCAAACGGATAAAACGGACACAAACAGTACCGGTACAGACAAAACCGACACCGACAAGACGGAGACAGATAAACCGGATAAAACAGAAACGGACAAATCCGAAACAGAAAAACCCGGCAATGCCGGAAACACCACACAGACCGGTGAAACAAACACTGCCGGCAATGCCGCGGGAACCGGCACATTAACCACCCCGGACGGTCAGGACAAAGATTCCATGGACACGGACAGCGTAACGGACAAAACCCCGAACGCCGAAGTTTCCGGTACCGACGATACAGGAACAGTGCCCGGCGCGACACCGGAACCCCCCGTAAATCCAGGTACTGCGGGAACAGCCGCAGGAACCGGCACGGACGCTGCCGAAACGGAAGGGGATGTACTGCCGGACGATACTGCCGCAGCGGAAGGAACCACGGAAGGCTCTTTTACCAATAAAAACGGGGAAGAAATCAATCCTTCCACCCTGGTCGGCGTGGATTATACAACGATTGCGGACGGCTACGACGGCGAAACCAATGTCATCAAACAGTATGCCGTATCCGATTCCCAGGAAGCAAACACCATCATGGACAGCTATTTGGACGAAAACGGCAACCTGATTATGATTATCAGCCAGGGCAGCCAGCCTGCAGAAGCCACGGCAGAAGAAGACAAAGGGCTTAGCAGCGTCTTCGGTACCAATTCCGCGCCTTCCATCGACGGAAACTTCACGGGATGGGACGATATCCCCTCCTCCTATGAATATAACTGGGACAATTCCGCCAACTGCTGGCAGTATGGCAACTGGGTCACGGACCCGGTCACGGGCGAACAGGTATGCTACAAGACGGAAGAAGGAACCTACGACAGCAATGTGCGTCACGAAATGCAGTTATATACCGACAATGAAAATGTTTACCTGAAAATTAAGTATGCCACGATTTACGGCTCCCATGCCAACGGAGAGGATTTTAACTTTTATGTGGACGGGGTAGGCACCAAATACCAGATTACATGGGCGGACGGTACCCCGATCACCGGAACGAGCACAGCGGCAGGAACTTATGTGGTGGATGTCAGGAACGGGGATTCCGCTTCCTCTTATGGTATTGTGGACGGCGCCAGCGCCTATTACCACGTGACGGACAACGGCATCAACAACGAGCTGGAATTAAAAATTCCCCTGTCCGCCCTGCAGGCACAGAACGGTTCCGTGAATTTGGATAATTTCAGCATGATTCAGTTTTTCACGCCGAACCTGATGTACAATAAGATTTCGGCTGCAGGTTCCCCTACGGGAGCAGAGCCTTTTGCGGCTGCGGCATTTCTGTTCATACCTGCCAGCTATGTCTGGCTGAAAAAGAAAAACGAAAGAGAAGGGGCGTTTGCATGACGGAAAGACATGAGGCTTACTTATATCATGTAACCTTTAATGCCATGCACAATCTGGATATCAATGACCCCAGGAAAATGCATGCCCATACATTCCGTGTGGGCATGTATGTGGTTGACAGGAAAAGGGACCATCCGGTTTTCCAAAACATTGAGAAAGGCATCCGGAACTACTTTGACCGCTATCAGGGTATCCGACTGAACGAACTCCCCACCTTCCGGGACATAGTACCCACTTTGGAAAACATCGGGGATATCTTTTATCATGAGTTAAAACCGCTGTTTGCGGAAAACGGGATGCAGCTTCTTTCCCTGGAAATCGGTGACAGCCCCATATCCGTTTACTGCATCGGGGAGCGCCTGCTGCTTGGGGATATCTCCAGTATGACACAGGAAGGCGCCGTGGAGGGATACTGCCAGAGAGTGCGCAGCAGATATGAAAAAGTATTGGCGGGGGAAAACAAATGAACAATCCGAGTTTTGCGCTGGTTTTGGCGTTAACCATACCGTTTGCCGTTTGGATTTACATTCTGACGGTTTTTAAGAGAAGAAAGCTGGAATTTTATTATTTTCTTTTAGGCAGCATCGGCACTTTTTTATTTGCCTTCGCACTGTTAAAAGGCATCATGACGGAAATACTGACTACCATGACCTGTTTCCTGACCGGTCTTTTGGGAAATGCTCTCGGAATCTTTAAGGCATACACCACCCATTCCATACTTTTTGTGGAAAATGCGGACGGGCCCATATCCCTTTATGTGGATTTCGAGTGCGGCGGCGTCATAGAAATACTGGTATTTATTTCGCTGATTTTCTTTTTCGCCGTTTATAATTTAAAAGAAAAGATTTGTATTTCACTGGTAGGTATCGTGTGGATTATTGCCGCCAACATCATACGGCTCTTTTCCATCTGCCTGATTATTAACCAGTTTGGGAACGAATCCTATTATGTGGCACATACCATCGTCGGAAGGCTGATTTTCTACGCACTTTCGATTATCCTTTATTTTTACGTGTTTACAAGGGCACAGATACGCAGACAGCGGGTAGGAGAATTTGGCTATGATAGCGAGACTGGCAAATGAGTTTTTTTTCTGGGCAGCATGGATTATCATCCCTCTTTTAATAGAAATCATACCGGCCGTGGGCAATTTTTTCATTCTGCTGTTTAAACGCATACGGACGGCGGACGATATCCGGCTGGACTTCCTCCCGAACATCACACTGATGATTCCGGTATACAATTCCAGCCAGACACTGTACCGCTGCATCAAATCCATCCATGAATCCACATACCCCGACCATTTAATCGAAATCATGCTGGTGGATAACGGTTCCAAAGATAACAGCTTTGACATTTTCCAAAAAGCACAAATGGAGTTTCCCACCCTGGCAATGTGGTGGATGCATTCCAAACAGGGCAAATCCAAGGCATTAAATAAAGCAATTTTTAACAGTACCGGCAAATACGTCATCAACATAGACAGCGACGGCGTGCTGGATACCCATGCGCTGATGAACATTGTACGGCAGTTTGAAACCTATCCCGACATAGACTGCATGACGGGCGTCATTCTGATCGAGCCCGCCCTTATCGACCAGACCAAAGGTTTCTTCCTAAAACAGTTCCGAAAGCTGGAATTTATGGAATATGCGCAGGCTTTCCTTGCAGGCAGGAACTTTGAATCCCAGTTTAACAGCATATACACCCTGTCGGGTGCGTTTTCCTCCTTCCGTAAATCGGTACTGTTAAAAACATTCTTGTACAATACCAATACAATATGCGAGGATACCCACCTGACGTTCCAAATCCGTTCCATCCTGAAACGGAAAGTACACCTGTGCAACGATGCCATCTTCATGGTGGACCCCATCGACAACGTGAACAAATTTTACACGCAGCGCCAAAGATGGCAGATTGGGGAGTTGGAAGTATCCCATATGTTCTTAAAAGACAAGCTCCGCAGACCGTTAACCGGTTATTTCAGCAACTATGTGATTCGCCTGCTGATGACCGACCATACCTTTGCCTTTCCGCGGATGATATGGTATTTCGTCCTAATCGCCCTGGGATGCATGAACTATAACTTCCACAATGTGGTGGTGGCATGTTTCCTGATTTACCTGCTTTACGTGTTCAGTTCCTTCCTGTATTATCTGAACATTATCTCGTTTTTAAGGGGATACCCTTCCATTCGGCGTTATTATGCGCGGAAGCTGCTTTATATTTTTGCCATGCCTATATTTAACCTGTTTGCGTTTTTCGTAAGGTTCGCGGGCATTATCAATTCCATCAAGCGCAAGAGCAGTTGGAAGACTTTAACCTTTACGGAAGAATTCGGGCTGGCGGCAAAAACTGTCCGGGATGACTTCTTCCTCATTCCGAAATGCAGGCGTTTTCTGTTAAAAATATTGGAAAAGCAGGAAAAACAAGCGAAACCGCAAAAACCATAAACACCGGAAACAAAAAGCAGGAGAACCAAAATGGCACAGACATACCGGCAATATAAATTTAAATTTTACCTGAATATGAATCACTATATCATCATAAACGGCATACCGGGGGAGGTGCATCCCCATACGTGGGAAATCATCATCAGCGTTATCTCCGACCAAAACGAAATGACCCCCTTTGCCAGCATCGAACGGAAAATGGACCAAATCATGGAACAGTACCAGGATAAACTGCTGAATGAGTGTAAGCCCTTTGATACCGTCGTACCCACGGTGGAAAATGCGGCAAACTATTTCTTCACCTTCATTCAGGACAGCATCATCCATGAAGGCTGGATTCTCATGATGCTTGAGTTAAGCGAAACGCCTACCCGTTCCTATATTATCAACGCACTGTTAAATGAAGACAGTATATGGGACGAATGGTACGAAAGTCTCTCCAAGCGCAACGGGGAGAGGCAGGATGGGGAAAACGACGATTACGACTATGAATGATTCGTCTTCTCCCCTTCCAGTACGATTTCCATTCCCCTGCGATACGCCTTTTGCATCACCCGGTTCACCGCATTCAACAGGATGGAAGGCAGCGGCTGCTTCACCCTGCTCACCTCCCTTTGCAGCCATGGATATCCATACCGTCAAGGAAAAATTCCGTAACTGTATTTCCTGCTTCTTTTGCGCCTTTCGTAAATTATGCTGTCAAAGCCGCAGTATTCCCCGCTTTTTTGGGACTTCCATTCAGAATCACAATCTTCTTACTCATATTCCCTCCTTAAATCTCGTCAGCTAAAGCCGCCGCCTTTTTGCAGCCATCCGTCTTGTCAATGTCACCTACATTCAGAACACCGGGAATCAGAACCTCACCAACCATCTTCCATTTGTTCAAAGCACACATACGCTCCATGGGGATACGAACCCCATCCATGACTGACATAGAATACCAATAAACCGGCATAGTGAACACAAGGGCATCTGCCTCCAGAATAGCTGGCGCTATCGTATTGAAGTCATCATCAAAGGTGCAGGCTTTCCCCGTGGAAAAGCAGGTTTCGCAGGCACGGCATCCACCCACTTTTTTCAAAGCAGCATCAAAACGGGTTACTGTATGCCCTTTCTCCTCTACGGCCTTGATAAACGCTTCCGTCATGGCAAAACTGTTACCATTTTTACGCGGGCTTCCTGTAATAACAACAATTTTCTTACTCATACAACGATTCCTCCCTATATTGTCAAATGATTTTCCTTAAAAAAATCAAGGAATTTTAAGTTTCATATCTCAGACTGCCTCCTTTACTGCGGAATTGATTTTTCCTGCTGTTGATATTATAATTATAGCGAGAATGAAACAGAAAACAAGTACGCACCTTTAAGTGCGATACTAACTTATAAGTTATATACTTGCCTAAAGGAGAGTGTAAAAATGGGCGAACGCTGTATATCACAAGAATGCTTAGAAACAACCGGTTTCAACTACACATTATCCCTCATCAACGGGAAATATAAAATGACAATTCTTTATACGCTTATGGAATTTGGTATTGTCCGTTAAGCTCTACACTAAAAGAATTAGAAGCAGACCAATTAGTACACAGAAAAGAATATCCTCAAATACCTCCAAAAGTGGAATATAGCTTGACAGAACGTGGGAAATCGCTCATTCCTATATTAGATGGGATGTGTGAATGGGGAGATAAAAATAGAATCACCCAATTCAGGTGATTCTATTTTATATCCTTCTCTTTACCTTATCAAACCGTCAGCCATTCCGTCCTTACAGCCTTTTTAACAATGCTTCCCTCTGCTCCTCATACCCCGGTTTTCCAAGAAGGGCAAACATGTTCTTCTTATAGCTCTCCACGCCCGGCTGGTTAAACGGATTTACGCCAAGCAGATATCCGCTGATGCCGCAGGCAAACTCAAAGAAATAGAACAACTCGCCGAGATAGAATTCATTTACTTCCGGCACATGAACCATAAAGTTCGGCACATTTCCGTCGGTATGGGCTAAAATCGTACCGTTCATGGCACTCTTATTGACAAAATCAACGGTCTTGCCAGCCAAATAATTCAGTCCGTCCAAATCCACCGGTTCCGTACCAAGAACAATTTCTTCCCTGCTGGTCTCTATTTCAATAACCGTTTCAAACATAATCCGCGCACCGTCCTGGATAAACTGTCCCATGGAATGCAAATCCGTGGTCAAATCCACGCTCGCCGGGAAAATACCCTTTTGGTCCTTGCCTTCACTCTCACCGTAAAGCTGTTTCCACCATTCGGACACATAATGCACACTCGGTTCATAGTTAGCAAGGATTTCCACGGATTTTCCTTTTCTAAGAAGAATGTTGCGCAGCGCCGCATATTTCAATGCGTCATTATCCTCAAAGGAAGCCTCCAAAGCACGTTTCCTACCGCTCTGTGCACCCTCCATCAGTTTATCAATATCCGCGCCGCTAACCGCAATGGGAAGCAGACCTACCGCAGTCAGTACGGAGAAACGTCCCCCCACGTCGTCGGGAACCACAAAAGTTTCATATCCTTCCTCCGTTGCAAGATTCTTAAGCGAACCCTTCGCTTTGTCCGTGGTAGCGTAAATCCTCTTAGCGGCTTCTTCCTTGCCGTATTTCTTTTCCATCTTTTCCTTAAATACGCGGAAAGCAATGGCAGGTTCGGTAGTGGTACCGGATTTACTGATCATGTTAATGGAAAAATCCCTTTCCCCCACCACATCCATCAGGTGTTTAAGATAAGTGGAGCTAATGGAATTGCCTACAAAATATATTTCAGGCGTCTTCCTTATGGACTTGTCCACCATATTGTAAAAGCTGTGCCTTAAAAATTCAATGGCAGCCCTCGCCCCAAGATAAGAACCGCCGATACCGATTACCAAAAGCACCTCGGAATCACCCTGTATTTTGGTAGCCGCTTTCTTAATCCTTGCGAACTCGTCCTTATCATAATTCACCGGAAGGTCAATCCATCCCAAAAAATCATTGCCTGCCCCTGTCTTGGAAACCAATACTTCTTTTGCATCCAACGCCAGCTTCTTCATGGACTCCACTTCATGGTCACTGATGAAGGAAGATGCCTTGGAATAATCAAACGTAACCTTATTGCTCATCTGTCTCGCTCCTTTTACTTCATAAAATAATGGTGTAACTATATTCAGTTTAGCAAAATTGTATTTCTTTTTCAAGCTAAATATTGGCAATTTTCTGTCATTTGGTAACGGTTCAGCCTGAAATGTTATGGTGATGGGCGGACGCACAGGAGGGAGTTTTTTGCCGGGTGCCGGCACTCAGCAAAGAACTCCTGCCCGGGCGTCCCCCTCCTACACAAAAAACTCCCGCAAAAGCTCCTCCAGCTCCTGTTCCTCCTGTTTGGAAAATGCCGCACTCACCTTCCCCTTTCCCGGTCTTTCCGCATCTTCCTCGTCCCCGTCTTCCGTTCCTGCCCGGTCCTGCAAAGCAACTTCCTGGCGGACCGTATGCTCCTGCTGCTGTACGCTTTCCTGACGGACGGCATCATCCGCATACCCCTGCCCGCGGCTTCCCGTCTGTCCGTTTTTCTCCCGTTCCAGCCGCTCTTTTATCATGGTAATCTGCTCGCCCGTCAGCTCCTCCCAGTCAATTGCCGACTGGCGCAGCTTGTTTACCATATGGTTTTCCAGATAATCCACCAAATGAATCTTTAACCGCTCTTTTTTCCCATGGACGTCCACCATTCCCGAAATCGAAAAGTATACATACAATGCGAGAAAACTGACAATATAATAAGGCAGCACTTTTCCCAGGGTTTCCCCCTGTATGATTTCCCGGCAGGCGCCGACACCCGCCACCGCCACGGACAAAAGCACAAGCTGCCCCGCCAAATGCTGCAGACCCGTCAGCGATATCCCCAAAAACGTCAGTCTGGTAAGAAACTTGTCCACAAATACCGGAACGTTTGCCACACCGCCGTTTAGCTGGTAACAATTGACAAACTTTAATTTGCATTGTTTCAGCCGCTTATTTGTGGTGGCGGACATGTTGTCCGTCTGCCTCATCATGTTCCGGTATATCACACCAATGATCATCTGGCATATTATGCTTAATAATAAGAGAACTAAAAATATAATGCTAAGAAGCCTATGTTCCCAAAAAACCGTAAACATACCTAACCTCCTTTCCCTGCTTCCGTTATTATAAAACAAAAACCCTTTACACCTCAATATATTCGGGCATGTAACCCATTTGCAAATTTCGACAAGATTAGGGAATACCACTGGAAATCTTCCCTGCTTTCTGTTATAATCATTCCAGTGATAGGATGGTAATATATGGGCGGCTCGCATAGCGTGGCGCTCGTTATTTATCATACCACCCTTAAAAACATAAGGATTCATACAGGAAACGTCAACAACCCCGCTGTACGCGGGCATAAAGAAAGAAGGTTATTTTATGCGGTATCAGCCAAAAGGAGTTTGTTCCACGTCCATAGACATTGAATTGGAAGACGGAGTCGTGAAGTCCGTTGCCTTTACCGGAGGATGCAACGGTAATTTACAGGGAATATCCCGCCTGATTGAAGGCATGAAAGCGGAAGATGCCATAAGCAGGTTAAAAGGCATACGCTGCGGTTTCAAGAATACTTCCTGTCCCGACCAACTTGCCCAGGCACTGGAAAGCATGATTTAATCGACAACCCCGCTGCAGGCAGCGGGTATTGACCCTCGCGGCAGCCGCCAAATATCCGCACAAGTGCGGCTGCTTGGCTCGTTGCCCGCGGGAATAAAATGCCGGTTAAAGCATCTCCCGCACCGGATTTGCGCTGCGGAGCGGCATATTTTAAAACAGTCCCTATATCGGCAATATGAGCAGGAATATGCATAAATACAGGAGAACAGAGAATTCTATAATAATTGATATCAATTTGGAGGTGTCTGGAAGATGGCCAAAAAAATTGTCCTCACCGGCGGCGGCACGGCCGGTCATGTAACCCCGAATATCGCTTTGATCCCAAGGCTGCGCGAGCTTGGTTATGAAATTTACTATATGGGTTCCTATGAGGGAATCGAAAAAAAGCTGATTGCCGATTTCGACATCCCCTATTACGGGATTGCCACCGGGAAGTTCCGCCGGTATTTGGACCCGAAGAATTTTTCCGACCCGTTCCGTGTCATGAAAGGCTATATGGAAGCACGGAAATATCTGAAGAAAATCGATCCCGACATCGTATTCTCCAAAGGGGGATTCGTCAGCGTACCCGTGGTGCGCGCCGCGGCATCCCTGTCCGTTCCCTGCATCATCCATGAATCGGATATGACGCCGGGTCTCGCCAATAAATTATGTATTCCCGTGGCAGAAAAAATATGCTGCAATTTTCCGGAAACCATTCCCATGCTCCCGGAAGGCAAAGCCGTGCTTACCGGCTCACCCATCCGGGAAGAATTGGCAAAAGGCAATAAAATCGCCGCTTATGATTTATGCAAATTCACTTCAAACAAACCGGTGGTCATGGTCATCGGCGGCAGTTTGGGGGCAGAAGCCGTAAACAAGGCAGTGCGGGAAGCCCTTCCAAAGCTGCTGGAAGATTTCCAGGTCGTGCATATCTGCGGCAAGGATAAAGTGGATAACCTGATGTTAAACATAAGGGGATACAAACAGTTTGAATATGTAAAGACCGAACTGAAAGACATTTTCGCCATGGCGGATTTGGTTATTTCAAGGGCAGGTGCCAATTCCATCTGTGAACTGCTCGCCCTCAAAAAACCGAATCTGCTCATCCCCCTGTCCGCACACAGCAGCAGGGGGGATCAGATATTAAATGCAAAATCCTTTGAATCCCAGGGATTCAGTCTCGTCATAGACGAAGATTACCTGACGGAAAACCTGTTGGTTGAGAAAGTGCATGAACTCTACTTTACCAGGCAGACCTATGTGGAAGCCATGGGGCGGAGCAGCCAGCTCGCTTCCATCCGCACCATCACGGACCTGCTGGAAAAAACCGTAAACCAAAAATCCTAAAAACCGGCTTATATTTCCACCAGTTCATATTCCCCGTTTCCGATTCCGATTTTCACCGCATGTTCGATGGAAGACTTCCAATTGGTCTGCGGCGCGGAATCCATGAAATGGTCATGATGCACATGGGGCATACGGTCCAACTGGCTGTCGGCAACCACCGGCTGCCTGTTCACGGCATCGGCACAGGCAAGATCCAATGCCACCGGATCAAAAGAAGCAAACATACCCACATCCGGCACAATCGGAATATCGTTCTCCGCATGGCAGTCACAGTTAGGCGTCACGTCCACTACAAGACTGATATGGAAATGCGGACGTCCTGCCAGCACCGCTTTGCTGTACTCCGCAATTTTCCGGTTCAGGATATCATTGGATTCATCCCCCGCCGGTTCCACCGCGTCCATCGGACATACGCCGATACAGCGTCCGCAGCCTACGCACTTCTCATGGTCAATGGCTGCTTTTTTATCCGTAATGGACGGCGCGTCATGGGCGCATATTTTGATACAGCGTCCGCAGCCGATGCACGCTTCCTTGTTCACGTCAGGTTTTCCCGCACTGTGCATCTCCATTTTCCCCGCCCTGGAACCGCATCCCATGCCGATATTCTTAAGCGCCCCTCCGAAACCCGTTGCCTCATGTCCTTTGAAATGATTCAGGGTGATAAATACGTCCGCATCCATAACCGCGCGTCCGATTTTCGCCTCTTTCACATACTCGCCGCCCTCCACCGGTACAAGCACCTCATCCGTGCCCTTTAACCCGTCGGCAATAATAACATGGCATCCCGTGGAAAACGGGGAGAAACCGTTCTGATATGCCGCATCCATATGGTCCAGCGCATTTTTCCTTCCGCCCACATACAGGGTATTGCAGTCGGTAAGGAAAGGTTTGCCGCCCAGTTCTTTAATCACCTTTACCACAACCGCCGCATAATTCGGGCGCAGATATGCCAGATTTCCCGGCTCCCCAAAATGGATTTTGACTGCCGCATATTTTTTCGTGAAATCAATCTCGCCGATACCCGCCGTTTTTATCAGACGTTCCAGCTTTTGCGGGAGGTTTTCGTGAAACGATGTCCTCATATTTGTGTAATATACTTTTGATTTTGCCATAATCATACCCATGCCTTTCCGCAGCCTGCGTCGGAAAATCGCAGACATACATTCCTGTTTTTTATACCGTCCCCATCCATTCTTTTTCCAAACCCATATGTACCGTTATCTGCCCCTCATCCGTATCCTGCCCGTCCGATTCTAACCGAACGACGATTAGTTTCCGGTGAAGAAAGGGATGCATGTTTTCGTTGAAAATCCCTTCATCCCCCACATGGCAGTTCCCGTCCGTAAACAGAAAAATCAGTTTGGAGCGGGCATAAAACTTCTTCAGTTCCCCTGCCAAAAGTTCCAGCCTCTTATTCTCCTTCCGGCGCCGGTATCCGTCAAAACACCTTCCCATCTGCAAAAGGGGGATGGAAGACACTTCTTTTTCCAGGTTTCCGTCCCCTTTCCAACATATGGTATTGAGCCTGACATTACGGAATATCCCGCTGTGGGATTTTAACAGCTCTGCCGTATCCTTTCCCACCCGGCGAACACAGTCCCCGGAAAGATTGCAGTCAAATACCGCCGCCATTTCCAATATGCCGCCCTGATAATTGCCGGTCACATGAAGCACCATTTCCACGGCATTTTTTATCTGCATTCTCTCCACGGCACAAAACGCCATGACGACTCCTCCTTCGGCTTCCAATTCTTTCTGCATTCCCAACGGTTTTTTACATTATACCTTATTCCTCCATGGGGAACAATAGTTTCCATGGGATTTTTCCAGCATCCCGAAGATTACCCTTTCAATCATATCCACCGCGCGTTCGTTTTCCGACTGGCATTGCGCAATTACCTTTTCATCCCCTTCCTGCGCCGCTGCCGACGTATCCGCCCCCAATTGTACAAAACAGACATAGCAGTCAATGACTTCAATCCGCGATGCCGCCACTTTGCCAAGCTCCTGCGGACGTTCCTTATATTTTTTCATCAGGGCGTCCCGGTATTCGTTCAGCAAAGTTTCCACTTCCGCCAAATGCTCCGGCTTCGCCTTTACAATGACCATCATATCGATATCCGTTTCCACGTTCTGCTTTTCCGCCAAATATTCCTCGTACAGACCGCTTCCTATTCCCGTCTCCGTCTCAAACTCCGCTTCGGTCAGTAATTTATCCGGCCAATAATGATCCCCGAGAACCCCCGCCACCTCTTTCCGGATTATGTCCATCATAATATAACCGCTGCCGGACGTCTGCCGGATGGCCGTCTTCCCGTCCGCATCCCGCCTGACATTTTCCACGCTGTTCGTATTGGAATCCGACACCTCCCCTTCCCCGCATCCGGTAAGCATCGGCGCGGCGAACAGCCAGATTGCCAGCGTTAAAACTAAGGTTACCGTTAATGTACGCATCTCCATCATCTCCTCCTTATTTCCGTATTATCATTATTTCCCAATTCACTGAATTCATGTATTTTTGTTGTTACATTTTGTTTTTAGCACTTCCAAAAATACTGCAAATCAGTTGCAAATGAAACCGGCATATGATATCCTGATAAAGCAATGAAGGATAATACTAACCATAATTACAAAAAGAACGAACCCACGAAAGTAGTTGGGATACTTTCGTGGGTTCTTCTTCTTTTCCGGAGAAGTCAACCGTTTGGGCTGTGCTACCGTCTGTTTTCCCCATCCAACCACTTGCATATGTAGTAAGCAGCTACACTTGCCAATACGGAGAAAACGAAGGATAATAACCCTTCCATGCATAAAAATCTTTAATTTTTATTAAAACTGCCTTTCCTGCCAATAATTGTTAGGATTCCGGTAAAAATTATGATATACTATTGGGAAATGCAAAAGACAGGGAAAGGTACCGTAACATGCTTTTTAACTCCTACCTATTTATTTTTCTATTCCTGCCCGCCGTTCTCCTTGGCTGGTACGGACTGAACAAACTGGGACGCTACAAATTGGCAGAGCTGTTTCTTGCCGGAATGTCCTTATGGTTTTACGGATATTTCAATACGTATTATCTGCTTGTTATTACCGGCAGCATACTGGTGAACTTTTTTTTAAGCTATGCCCTGCAGTTTTCCAAAACAAAGCGGACACGGCACATTGGACTGGCGGCAGGCATTGCCGTTAATTTGGGAATCCTGTTTTATTTTAAATATTTTGACTTTTTCATCGAAAACATAAACTATGTGTTCCGCTCCGATTTTAACCTGAAACATATCCTGCTGCCCCTTGGCATCAGTTTTTTTACGTTCCAGCAGTTGTCTTTCATTATTGACCGCTGCACCGGGGCGGCGAAACATTATTCCTTTACGGACTACCTTACGTTTGTTACTTTTTTCCCCCAACTTATAGCGGGGCCTATCGTACTGTATAAAGAAATCCTTCCGCAGTTTGAGAATAAAGCCAACCGGGGATTTTCCCCCGCCAATTTTGCAAAAGGACTGTCCCTGTTCGTACTTGGGCTTGGGAAAAAGGTGCTGCTGGCCGACGTGCTGGCACTGCTTACCAATTTCGGCTTTGAGCAGACCTATTTCCTTGACAGCCCATCCACCCTGCTGGTTATCCTCGCCTATACCTTCCAGATTTACTTTGATTTCAGCGGTTACAGCGATATGGCAATGGGGCTTGGATACCTGTTTAACATCGAACTTCCGGTAAATTTCCGCTCCCCCTATAAGGCATGTTCGGTGAAAGAGTTATGGCAGCGCTGGCATATCACGCTTTCCCGCTTTTTCATTACCTATGTGTACATCCCCTTGGGCGGCAGCAAAAAAGGAAAAGCACGCACCATATGCAATACCATGGCGGTCTTCGCCTTAAGCGGGCTGTGGCACGGCGCCAACTGGACATATGTGGCATGGGGTATTATGCAGGGACTTTTGGTGGTTTGGGACAATCTCGGCATCGTGGGCGTCAGGGGCAGCATGGAAAAAATCCCCTCCCGGTTCCACATTCCCCGGTGGCTGGGATGGTTTTTTACTTTTTCCTTTTTCAACCTGTCCCTGTTCTTCTTCCGCAGCGAAAGCATGACCTATGCTTTCCAAATGTTTAAGAACCTGTTTTCCTTCAAAAACACGGGATATGTTTATAAACTGGCAGCGAAGATGGATATACCGGAATTTTATGTTTTCAAACAGGCAATTACCATGTTCGCGCCAAACCTGTTAAATACGGCATATGTGATACTGGTCCTGCTGCTCCTGCTGGTCAGTGCCTTTGTACTGACCAGGAAAAATTCTTTGGAAATGGTGGAATCCTCGCATTACGGTTCCGGCTTCCGCTGGTATATTACGGTTATTTTCCTTTGGTCGCTCATTTCCTTTTCCCAGGTCAGCACGTTTATTTATTTTAATTTTTAAAAGGCAAAACATAGCATGGAAACCTTTATCAGCCGGTTTCCCAGAAAGGATGGAAACATGCAGCATACCTCCACCAAAAACCAAAACATACCGCAAGAGCAGTACCGGAAATTCTTAAAAGGGTTTTTGGTACAGGCCGTCCTGCTCCTGTTGGCGCTTGCCGCCGCCGTGATTCTCATCGATCCCTTTTTCCACTACCACAAACCATGGTTTGGCTTAAAGGCAGTGCTGACCGACAAGGAATACCAGTGCATCGGCTCCCTGCGCACCTTTGATTATGACAGTCTCATCGTCGGCTCCTCCGTGGCGGAAAACTATTACAACGGCTGGTTTAACGAAGGTTTCCAATGCAAGACCGTCAAAGCCATCCGCTCTTACGGCGCCACGGCGGATTTGTGTTACCTTTTGGACGCGGCATATGAGGAACATGATTTGAAATACGTATTTTACAGCATGGATACTTCCTCCCTTGCCGCCGATGCCACCCCCACCTATGAACTGACGGGCTGTCCCATGTACCTGTATGACAAAAATTATTTCAATGACGTGGAATATCTTTTTAATAAAGGGGTTTTATTCGAGAAAATACCTTACATGATTGCCAATTCCCTCATCGGGGATTACGATGAAAATGACTCTTACAATTGGGCGCAGTGGAAGGAATTTAACCAGGACATGGCATTGGGACTTTACCTGCGCAAAGCGGAAATCGCCCCCATGAAAGAAGCGGATTTTTACCGGGATATGCTGGACGCCAATCTCAAACTGATTTGCGCACAGGTGGAAAACCACCCGGAAACCCGGTTCAAGATTTTTTTCCCCGCCTATTCCATGCTTTTTTGGGATAACCTGTACCGTACCGGCGACCTGGAAGCCTATCTCTACAATATGGAGCAGGCCATCGGTACACTGGTCGCTTATGAAAACGTAGATATGTACTATTTCCAGGATGAAACGGATATCATCACCAATTTGGAAAACTATATGGATACGCTGCATTTTTCACCGGAAATTAACCGCTTTATGGCGGATCAGATTATTACAGGAAATACGGCGTACCGGTTGACGGAAGAAAATTACATGGAACGGCTGTCCGGGATGCGCGGACTTTCTTACCGGATTGTGGAAGAATATATGGAACCTTACGTGGATTTGATTAAGGTGGATTATGGGCAGTAGGGGTACGCATCAATTCATCGTCCCCGTCACAGGGAGAAAAGCCGTGTTTGTAACGGAATTTAAGATAGCAGACCGTATCCGTACATTGGAATTGGTACACAAATATGGCATTGCATTTTTCGGGAAAAACTGCTATGTAGTATGGGAAGAATGACAGAGCAGGCGGACAAAGTCAACAACCCCGCTGCAAGCAGCGGGGTATTGACCCTCGCGGCAGTCGCCAAATATCCGCACGAGTGCGGCTACTTGGCTTGTTGCACGCGGGAACAAAACAAACGTTCTTATCCTATCCGTATTATTTTCCGCAGAAACTAAAGTATATACGGGTGTCTGTCAATTCATTCCCGCATCCAATCCGAAGCCCATTCTCCGGTAGATAAATTAAACAAACGCTTATACATTACACCATTTACGAAATCCTTCAAATCATCATAAGTTTGGTACTCCGCCGGTATCGGATAACGTGGTTCGAAAATCAGCCAATTCGAAACCAGTGCCAATACCAGCAGCACAACCGCAAACCCATTCCGCTTATTTTTGCCATTCCCGCCCAATATAAACAGAATCCTTTTCTTTAACATCCCTGCGCCGTTTTCCACAAGTCCAAGGAAAAATTCCGCTTTCCCATTACCTGTTTCCTTCGCCACCCGTACCAGGCATTGGGAATATTTTACTTTTTGCAGTTCTTCCATGGATGATGTCAGTACCATATCATCTTTTATTTCCGTAATAAAAGTAATCTGCCGCTGCAAAATTACAATGATGGGATTCCACCAATATAGAATGCCCATCAGTTCCCCTGCCATTTTAAACCATAAATGATGGTGTGTGTAATGAAGCAATTCATGTCTCAGGATATACGACATTTCTTCCCGGCTTAAATCCATGTCTGGCAGCAAAACCACCGGCTGCCGCAAACCCGCAATACAGGGAAATATGCCTTCCTGTTTCACAATCCTTATGTTTTGCCCATTCAAATGCATTTCGGATAATATCTGTGTTATTTCCCTAGACTGCACTACCGGCGCTGCCGTCAGAATTTTTTTCAGATTCCGGTATTTATGTAAGATTTTCCACCCTTTTACCAGTGAACCGGCAACCCATACCAGTACCAGCAATTCCTTCAAATTCATGTATCCGCCAAATAACGGAATTTTTAAAAGAGTATGCATATACGGTAAAATCACCGGAACACCTACCGTACGGAAAAAAAGAATTCCACGGGTACCAGCATCCGGACTATGCCAAGAACCATGCAGACCGATACCGCCTGAAGCGTCCGTTTATTTACGGATTCCTGCCGTCCCAAGAACGCTGCGCTAACACAGAAAATCAAACTTCCAAAAACCATATTTGTCACAAATGTCCCAAATGTAAACCCCATTTACGGCCTCCAAATTTAACCGAATAAATAAGAACGCTTAATGTCACGGTAAGATTTAAAGTCACCGTCAAACGGCTGCCCATAATATTTTTCATAATCTGTAAGAAACCATTCCGCTCCCTTTTCTGCATTGTCTGCCTGCATTTCTATCAAATAAGATCCCTTACCGTATCCCTCCATCAACGCCTCCAGTTCGCTCCTTCCAATCCAAAAATATGGAATCATGGATTCGGGGGCGCTGTTCACCGCATCTTCCACCACAAAATCCACCCGTAAGGATATACTGCGTCCGTTTATGAATACTTCGATTTCATCACCCGGATTCACGCCATAAACGGCATTATTCACTATGACGCCGCCTTCTTCCGGTTCCAGTCCCGCAGATGTCGCCATAAAGGCAAAATCCATGTTTCGGCCGGGCAGGCTTACATTATTTACCAAATAACATTTGCTTATTCTGTAACTTTGAAGATAGGCAAGCCCTCCAAGAAACCCTTCCAACGAGTCTTCGCTGACCTTTGTCTCCTGAATGCCGGCATTCATATTGGGGGCACCTAATTTTCCGTATGCCGTATCAAAGGACGAATCCAATGTAAAATTAAGGACAAACATACCAAGCAGAAAAAAGGAACATAAAAAACAACCTGCAGCAAATACTCCCATTTGAACTTTTTTCCGGCGTATTCCGGAAAATACCAATACAAAAATTGCCTTCATGAATTCTCCCCTTCCCGTAAAAAATGCTCCAGTCTTGCTTCCCTTTCTTCCTTTTTTCCGTCTTCATACTTCCCAAGCACCAACAATTTATGAATGGTGCCATCCTTTATCAGTAATACTTTGCTTCCCCTTGCGGCAGCTTCCATGTATGCGTTACCATAACAATACCCTGCCCATTTTGGTTTAATGTGACAAGCAAACGCAAAATATTTTCACTGGCTGCGGCATCAAGGCTTCCGGTCGGTTCATCCAAAAAAATGATTTTCGCTTGGTTCATCAGCGCCCTCGCTATGGCAGCCCTTTGCTTCTGCCCTCCGGATAATTGGGAAGGATATTTGCTTTTCTGATCCCCCAAACCCATATAATCCAGCCACTTACCCGCCCTTTCCTCCGCTTCTTTTCTTTTTTGGTATAAATATCCGGGCAAGGCCACATTACGGAATACCGTAATATCCTCCAACAGATTATTTTCCTGGAACACAAAGCCGGTTTCCTTTCCACGGTAATCAGCCTTCTGCCTGTCCGACATTTTGGACAGACTCTTACCCATGTAGCACACATCTCCCGATGTCATATCCAGCATACCAGAAAGAAGGTACAGCAGGCTGCTTTTTCCGGAACCGGATGTCCCGACAATGGAAATGAAATCACCCTTTATCATTTCCAAATCAACATGATTAACGGCAGTACAAATCCCTTCACCGCTTTTGTACTCTTTATATAGATTATGCGCGGATAATAATTGTGCGGACATAGCAGCTACTCCTTTCTCCATTCAAATTTAAAAAGAGTTTTTTTATTCGGTGTTACCAATGGATTTTCTTCATCAATGGTAAAACCTAAATATCTTAACCACCGGTGCGATACTTTATTTTGTTCTGACGTATAGTTATACAATATCATGTATTCTTTTTGCAACGCTTTCATTTTATCAGAAGAAAACCGGAGAAAAGAATTGATATACTTTACCGGCATTTCAATTGTCAAAAGCCATGGGATACCCGTAAAATCATTTACATTACGAATACCATAAATTCCTATGATTTCATTATTATGTTCTATAAACATAGTTTCTTTACTTACACGGTAGTAGTTTTGAAATTTATGTAAAACATCCATTAGATTTTCTGCATCAATTTCAAACATATCCGTCTCTTTAGGTAAAAAAAGTTATTTTTTATATCATCTTCATTATGTATCTTCACAAATTGCATACTATACACCTCTTTATATGATATTCAATTCCTTATAATATTTCAGCATCTCAATTTGTTCTTTCTTCATAGCGCAAAAAGATGAATTTTTACATTTGAATATTCCGATGCGGCGGAGCCGCCTGTCCGGTGTGGCATGGCAGGCTGAACACTTACCTTGCCGACATCGACAGACAGGCGCAGGAACGCTTTGAACGGCTCATAGAGGGCATGAAACAGGCACAGGGCATAACAGAACGCCTAAAGGAAGAAAATGCCTTAGAATGGACAGGGCGGCTAGGTAACATAAGGGCTTGTGCGAGGGAGATTGTGAACGAGGAAATTATTTATGTGCGATAAATCAAAAGTGGCGAAGAGAAATCTTCGCTGCTTTTTAGATATGTATGAGGTTAAAATTTTTGGTATAATAAAGAATGATTTTTGCTTTAATAAAAGATAAATTTATGTATTGACTCTCTCGTAGCGTAACGG
>ERZ779637.313-NODE-313-length-35136-cov-9.633904_pt1 | contig 35136 bp, 29 predicted proteins | sample MGYA00514196_ERZ779637 | MGnify/ENA primary metagenome ERZ779637 (study PRJEB29562, sample SAMEA4376700) | mouse gut metagenome | isolation source: Cecum | study: EMG produced TPA metagenomics assembly of the A DSS colitis mouse model was used to assess the...
CCAGCCGAAAAAAGTGCACGGAAAACCGGGACAGGCAATCCCGCTGCCGCCGCCCTCCAAAAAACGTCCTCCCGTGCGTTCCCCCCATCACCAATAACATTTCAAACTAAACTGTTATGTTTTGCAGCGGGTTTTTTGACTTAGTGGTTGATTTTTCCGGAAGTATTTTATATAATTTAATTATATCTAAAATAGTTTACGGAAAAGTTAAACAAGATTGGGGGCAAAAACATGGACAATTGGTGTAGGAAATTGGTATGTGCGGGGACTGCAGCCGTGACGGCAGCAGGGCTGCTTGCAGGCTGCGGAAGTAAGGAGATACCGCTTAAGGCGAAGGAGGATGTGCAGATATCTTTTGAAAACGTATCGGTACATGATCCTTCCATAGTGGAATTTGAAGATACCTATTATATCTTCGGCTCCCATTTGGCGGGTGCGAAGTCCACGGACTTGATGAACTGGGAGATGATTGGGGACGGTGTGAGGAAAATGAACCCGATTATCCCGGATGCGCTGAATACGATGCCGGACGTGTTTGATTGGGCACAAAGTAATACGCTTTGGGCGCCGGATGTATTCCAGTTGGAGGACGGAAAGTTTTATATGTATTACTGTGCCTGCGAAGGCAGTTCGCCCAGGTCGTGTCTGGGTCTGGCGGTTTCGGACAAGGTAGAGGGTCCTTATGAGGATTTGGGGATTTTCCTCCGCTCCGGCATGACCAGTGAACCGAGTGAGGACGGGGATGTTTATGATGCGACGGTGCAGCCGAATGTGGTGGACCCTTGTATTTTCTATGATACGGAGGGGCGGCTTTGGATGATGTACGGTTCTTATTCCGGCGGTATTTTTATTTTGGAATTGGATAAGGCTACGGGACTTCCCCTGGAGCCCGGTTACGGGAAGAAGATTTTGGGTGCGAATCATTTAAGGATTGAGGCGGCTTTTATAGAGTATAATCCGCAGACGGAATATTATTACCTGTTCCTTTCTTTCGGGGGACTGGATTCCACCGGGGCGTATAACATCCGTGTCTGCCGCTCCAAGACGCCGGACGGACCTTATTATGACAGCACGGGAACGGATATGATCGAGTGTGCGGGCGATCCGGGGACTTATTTTGACGACCGGAAGGCAGAGCAGTATGGCGTGAAGCTGATGGGGAACTATAAGTGGACATGGCATGAAGGGGAAAACGGTGAGGACAGGAGGGGGCTTGTTTCACCGGGACATAATTCGACCTTGTATGACGAAGAAACAGGAAAATATTTTATTATATTCCATACGCGTTTTGAAGGGCTGGGAGAACAGCATGAGGTACGTGTCCATCAGATGTTCTTTAACGAAGCGGGCTGGCCGGTGATTGCGCCGTACCGTTATGTGGGTGAGACGATTGGGCAGTACGGGGAAAAAGACGTGGCAGGCACTTATAAACTGGTGAAACACGGACGGCAGATTACCACGAAACTGAAGGAATCCGTGGATATTATCTTAGAGTCCAACGGGAAAGTGACTGGCGCTTATGAGGGCAGTTGGGAACTGAAGGACGGGAACCGGCTGACATTGACTTTGGGCGATGAGGTGTACCAGGGTGTATTCTGTAAACAGTATGATGAGTTTGGATTAAAATATGTGATGGGATTTACCGCATTGTCGGAGGATGGCGTTGCAGTGTGGGGAAGCGGGCTGGCCGCTTTGGACAGTTTGGATTAATGTCTTTTAGATGGACGCACGGGCAGGAATTTTTCGCGGCAGCAGTGCTACTGCAGCCGCAAAAAATTCCTGCCCGTGTTTCTGCCTTTGAAATCCCTTCCAGGATAAATGCCTATCATTGCATATGGTATCAATGTGACATATGGTATTGTATGATGGATTGTGGTAAAATGACAGTGTTATGGATACTTTTTACGGATGTGACGGATAAGAAGGGTAGGTTGTGTATGGACAAAAGAGGGAAGTTGTGGAAAAATACAGTTGTGTTTTTGCTGTCTGCAGGAATACTGCTGTCCGGGTGTTCTTCGGCGGATACGCCTTGGGGGAGGCAGAAAGCGGAGAGGGTACGGCAGGAATTTGATGAAATGACGGAAGGATTGTTTTTGGACGAGATAACCGGCGATACCTTGAGCCTTCATTTTTTTATTGCGGATCCCGAAGCCTATGGGATTGAGGATTATGAGGTGACGCTTGGGGACTATTCCGTAGATGATGTGGACGAAATTATGGAAAACATACAGGAGGTCAAAGAGGAACTGACCGGGGTGGAATATGAGCTGCTGACGAAGGAGCAGCAACTTACTTATGAAGTGCTGGATTATTATCTCGATACGGAGCTGGCAAGCGAAGGATTTGAACTGTATGCGAATCCGTTAAAACCGGTAGTGGGGCAGCAGGTAGAGCTTCCGTTTATGTTTGCGGATTATATGTTTTATGATAAGCGGGACGTGGAGGATTATTTGGAGCTGCTTTCCCAGATGGACCGGTATTATGGGGAAATCATGGATTATGAAAGGAAGAAATCGGAAGCCGGGCTGTTTATGTCGGATGCGACGGCGGATGAGGTGATAGAATCCTGCGAAGGGTATTTGGAAGACCCGGAGGAAAGTTTCCTGACGGATACGTTTTCCGAAAAGCTGGATGCGCTGACAGATGTGACAGCGGAAGAAAAAAAGGCGTATGAGGAAAGGCACCTTCAGATTATGAAGGAGCATTTTATCCCGGCGTATGAGCTGCTGATTGAGGGTATCGGGGAATTGAAGGGGACGGGAAGAAATGACATGGGGCTTTACTACCTGCCAAAAGGGCGGGAGTACTACCAGTATCTGTTAAGCTCCACGGCAGGCGTTACATACCGGAATATGGACAGGCTGGAAAAGCAGATATTGCGGCGCATGAATTGGGAAATACAGCAGATGCAGGAGACGGCTTCAAAACACCCGGAAGTTATGGAGGAAGTGGATGATTATGAATTTGCGCTGTCCGGCGTGGATGAAATACTGACGGACTTACAGGGACAGATTAAAGACAGGTTTCCGGAGATACCGCAGTCACAGTACCGGCTTAAATATGTGCCGGAATCTTTGGAGGATGCGTTCAGCCCTGCCGCTTGCCTGGCGCCTCCCATCGACCGGCCGGAGGATAACGTGATTTATATCAACGGGTCGGAGGAATACGAAGACTATGATTTGTATACGCTGCTTGCCCACGAAGGTTATCCCGGACATTTATACCAGAATATTTATTTCCACGAAAGCGGCGTATCCCATTTAAGGAACCTGTTAAAATATACCAGCTATTCGGAAGGATGGGCGACTTACGTGGAGTATCTGGCTTATGAATTTGATAATGGCGTTGCACCGGCGACGGGAAAGGTGCTGGCGTATAATTCTTCCATTAATATGGGGATATCGGCGCTGTTGGATTTGTATATCCATTATTACGGCTGGGACATGGAAACAACGGCGGATTATCTGGGGGAAATCATGGGAATTGACGATGAGGAACTGGTGGAGAGTGTTTACCGGCAGATTGTGGGAAATCCCGGTAATTATATGAAATATTATTTGGGGTATTTGAAGATTGCGGATATGAGGAAGGAAGCGGAGGAAACGTTGGGGGAAGAATTCCGGGAATTGGAATTTCATAAGTTCCTGTTGGATATGGGGCCTGCGCCGTTTGACATTATTGAAAAATATTTTGAAAAGGATTATTTGGGGGAGGATTAAAAAAAGAGGTTCCTTTCTCTTAGGAACCCCTCTGAATATCGGCAGTCGGCGTGACAGGATTCGAACCTGCGGCCTCTACGTCCCGAACGTAGCGCTCTACCAAGCTGAGCCACACGCCGTTATGCAGTTTATGAAATATGTTCTGCAACAAATAAAATAATACAATATTTTATACCCATTTGTCAATGTTTGTACTGTACATTTTTTAAGAATTTGATATAATTCGTTTACATGGCTGTTTTTTAGCTTGGAAAAGGCGTTTTTTCGTGTTTGTTTGAAACTGTTTATCTGAATTTGGGACAGGAAGGTATTGATTATGGCGTCAAATATTAAGAGTATGACAACGGGAAAGCCCATAAAGCTGATTTTTGCATTTGCGCTTCCCCTTATGATAGGAAATGTATTCCAGCAGTTATATACCGTGGTGGATACGATGGTCGTCGGTCAGGTGCTGGGCGTAAAGGCATTGGCAGCGTTGGGCGCGTCAGACTGGCTGAACTGGATGATGCTGGGTATTATCCAGGGATTTGCCCAGGGATTTTCGATTCTGATGGCACAGGAATTCGGTGCGGGTAATATCCAAAGGCTGAAAAAGGTAGTGGGCAATGCAGTGGTCTTATCGGCAATCAGTGCAGCGCTCCTCCTTGTGGCGGGAGAACTGGCAGTGCTGCCCGTGCTGCGCCTGCTGCAGACGCCGTCTGATATTATCGGACAGTCGTTGCTTTACCTGCGCATCATGTTCGCGGGTATTCTGGTAGTCATGGCATATAACCTGTTTGCGTCCGTGCTGCGTGCCTTGGGGGACGGGAAGACACCCCTTCATGCGATGATTGTGGCTGCGGTAGTTAATATAGCGTTGGACCTTGTGTTTGTCATGGTATGCGGTTGGGGGATTGCGGGAGCAGCCGCCGCTACCGTAATTGCACAGTTTGTTTCCAGTGTATACTGTTATGTCCATATACGGAAAATAGAGATACTTACCCTTTGCAAAGAAGATTTTCTTTTGGAAGGGGAATTGGACCAAAAACTGGTGTTCCTCGGACTTCCCATGGCATTCCAAAACGCAATTATATCCGTGGGCGGGATGATTGTGCAGTCGGTGGTCAACGGCTTCGGGGTGGTGTTCATTGCCGGATTTACCGCAACCAATAAATTGTACGGCGTACTGGAAGTGGCGGCAACTTCCTATGGCTATGCCATGATTACTTACGTTGGGCAGAATCTGGGGGCAGGGCATATCGGACGGATACGCAAAGGCATGAAAGCGGCGCTCGGCATTGCGCTGCTGACTGCCGCCTTTATAGCGATTTGTATGCTGGTATTCGGGCATTTGATTCTCGGCTGCTTTATATCCGGGGATCCGGCGGAAACGGAAAGAACGATGGAAATTGCGTACCATTATCTGGCTATTATGAGTGTTTTCCTTCCTATTCTTTATATTCTCCATGTCATCCGTTCTGCTTTGCAGGGAATGGGGGATACGGTACTGCCCATGGCGTCCGGCGTGGCGGAATTTGTCATGCGGACGGGAACCGCTATCCTGCTTCCGCTGTTCATCGGGGAAGAAGGTATCTTTTATGCGGAAATCCTTGCGTGGGCAGGTGCGGATGCCATACTGGTCTGCAGTTACTTTATCCGAATGCAGAAGTACCGGGGAACGGAGCAGGTGTAATTTATCCGTTGAAACGGCTAAAAGACTGTGATAGACTATAATATAAGTAATATTTTGAATTTCATTGATGATGAAAGGCATGGAAAATGGGTAAAAAATTTACAGGATTGGAAGAATCATTGAAACTGGTGTCGGATGCCGGTACGCGGAAGGATGTCCGTATCCGGGAACTGGGGATGATAGAGGATTATGCGGACGGGTTGGTGAATCTGACGATAGAAGGGAAGGCAAAGCTGAAAGCCGTAATAGATGCTTTTAAATTTGAACTGTTTGACGGGGATATCAATGAAGAATGTATTGGGGGATATTACCGGATTCTGTTAAAACTGATTAACATGGAAGGAAACCTGAAGGGGAAAAAGTGTATTATATACGGGAATAACTGGCTGTCGGCTGAAATAGAAAGGAAAATGGCTTCCAAAAACTACCATGTATTCAACTGGCGCAACGTGAACCCGGACTATATGGACGAATATGACCTGCATATCCTGTGTGACGAGCCGTTGAAGGTATACGGCATCGCGGCTTTGCCGGATAAAGATAAGGTTATTAAACTGTGGGATTATTTAAAGTATAAATTCGGCGTATTCCCGGCGGTATACCGTACGATTACGGATATGGAGGAAGCGGCGGGCAGCGGGGTGAAGGGGATTATTACCGGCGGCAGGAATACCGTGTATGCCATACATAGCAGCCTGCTCCATAAGAAGACGGTTTCCGTTGCGAACAGGTCACAGGATATTTTTTACGATTTCAAATTATTCTGCCATGCTTATGAATCCATGCCGGATTTGGAATATGTCATAGTCGGTCTGGCTCCGTATTCCCTCCGGTATGATACGTCCAAATCGAATGCCGAATGGAGACGCTGTCTGGTATATTATCCCGTGGTGGAGACCATGCATAACTGTAATGGGGCAGACCAGTTGATTGAATTGTATAAAACGGAGTACTTTAAGATAAAGAATTATTTTGAAAGCGGGTATGTGGAATCCCTGTACGATTTGTACGTTTCCTCGGAGACTAAGACGGAGGAAGCGGAAAGCTGTGTCTTTGATGACAGTGCGATGACGCAGGAAGTGACGGAGCATAATATCAGGGAAATTAACGCGCTGTACAACCGTCCGCATACCGAGATTTTACTGCAGAACAAGGTACTTTTGCAGGAATATGCGCATTTCTGCCAAATGAAGGGCATTCGGGTGATTTTCTTCATCCCCCCTTACACCAAATGGTATAAGGAGCATATGAAAAAATCCTATTACGAAGAACTGGTATCGACCGTGAAGATGCTTTGCGAAAAATATGGCGCGGAGTTTATCGATATGATGAACGTATCGCTTCCCGACCGCTGCTTCCGGGATTATGCAAGCATTAACGACATCGGGGCGATTAAGGTGGCAAGTTACATTAACGAGGTATTGGAAAAAGGAAAAGTGGAAAAATAGTACGCGGTACGTGGAACAAAAAGGTGCGGCAGGTGAGGATGTGCAGATGGGTAATGCGGTAGTTACGCTTAAGAAGGGGGAAGGCAGGACATTAAAGGCAGGGGGAATGTGGGTCTTTGACAATGAGGTGGATAGCGTCTCCGGAATATTCGAAAACGGGGATATCGTTGCAATCCATGATTTTGACGGCTATTTTATGGGATATGGCTTTATCAATACAAATTCCAAAATTGTGGTACGCATTTTATCGAGAAGGAAGGAACATCCGGTTACGGAAGAATTGCTGGAACAGCGGGTGCGCGATGCGTGGGAATACCGGAAACGGACGGTGGATACTTCCTGCTGCCGTGTGGTGTTCGGGGAGGCGGATTTCCTTCCCGGTATTGTCATTGACAAATTTGCCGACGTGCTGGTAGTGGAATCGCTGGCTTTGGGGATTGACAGACTGAAACGGCTGATATTGGAGAAGGTCCGGAAAGCGCTTGCCGAGGACGGAATTATCATACGCGGGATTTATGAAAGAAGCGATGCAAAGATACGGGAAAAGGAAGGAATGGAGCGGTTTAAGGGCTTTATTGGGGAACCTTTTGACACGAAGGTACAGATTGCGGAAAATGGCGTGAAGTATATGGTGGATGTGCAGGACGGACAGAAGACGGGATTCTTTTTGGACCAGAAGAACAACCGTGCAGCCATCCAGGGTCTTTGCAGGGGGAAAAAGGTGCTGGACTGCTTCACCCATACGGGTTCCTTTGCCCTGAATGCGGGAATTGCCGGTGCAGTTTCCGTATTGGGCGTGGACGCTTCCGGTGCAGCCATCCGGCAGGCGCAGGAAAATGCGGCATTGAACGGTTTGGAGGACAGGGTGGAGTTCATCTGCGCCGACGTATTCGATTTTCTTCCGGGTCTGGAAGAAAAGGGGGAAAAATTCGGTATGGTAATCCTGGATCCGCCCGCTTTTACCAAATCGAGAAATTCCGTAAAAAATGCGGTCAAAGGATACCGTGAGATTAACCTGAGGGGAATGAAGCTGGTGGAGGACGGAGGTTTCTTTGCCACTTGCTCCTGCTCCCATTTCATGGACCCCGGTCTGTTTGCCAAAACCATACGGGAAGCGGCAAAAGGCGCACATAAAAGACTGCGTCAGGTGGAATTCCGCACGCAGGCGCCGGACCATCCCATCTTATGGGCAGCCGATGAATCGTATTATTTAAAGTTCTATATTTTCCAGGTGGTAAATGAAAAATAAAAAACCGGGCAGGGTGAAAAGTTTTCCCTGCCCGTGTGCGCAAAAATAAGATGCCGGTTTAAACCGGCATTCCTAATGCGTAATTCCATATAACGTTCCATAAGCTGTTGGAGATAAAAGGGGTCAGAATGAAAGTAACCAGCCATGGGATAAAGAAGTAAAGATATACTTCCCATTTGGACAGGTTCTTCCTGCGGGTGTCCTTTGGACTTAAACACATGCGTTTCATAAAATGCATGTGTCTGATTTGGAAAAATATGAAATAACCTGCTATGGTTCCGAACGTGTTCATGATAACATCGGTAACGTCCGTGATTGCCGTGGTTTCCAAACAAAATATTTGGGAAAGCTCAATCAATACGGAAAATAGGAATCCGTAGAAAATGGTAAATTTAATCGGTTGGAATTGTTTCCAAAGTGTAGGCAGGAGCAGTCCGAAAGGAACAAAAATCAGGAAGCTCTTAATGTAATGGCTGAAATTATCGGTAAACTGGTAAAAAGGAATGAAATTAAACTGGGGATAAAAATTCAGTTGGTACAGGGACGGGGTATCCGTGGCCATTACAATCAGGCAGATTGCCAAAGCGTAAAGATACAGCCCAAACTGGTGCCGCTTCGGCAATTTATATTTGAGACAGAAAATCTGCAATATGACAAGAAAAGGAACAACTCCAATATATGCGGCAAATGTATTGACACACAATACAGTGAAATCAGACATTTTTATCCTCCCGGTACACGCGTTTGCTTTTTAAAATCTATTTCAGTATAATACAGCCTTGTTATGTTTTTGTAAACAAAAATTGTAATTTTTTCTTAATTTCCAAGAACGTATCTTTAACTATTATACGCCTTTTTCGGAAAAGCACAATTTAAAATTACGTTTTTTATGAATATTAAGGAAATTTAATATTATTTTAAGAATAGCGCTGGTAACATGGGAAAGGAATGATTTAATTTTTTTAATATTTTGGTATCTCAAACAGGAAGATAATGGCTGGTTTATCCTGTTCCAAACTTCAAATACTATGGATGGAACCGTTCATTCATGCAGAAACCATGCAGGAATGCATGACGTATATTTGGATGTATTTGGAAACGGAAAGGAGAATGGATATGGACAACCAGCAGTTACCCATCGGATTCGGGCTTTCCCTTGCCATGAACCAGAAAGCCATGAACCGTTTTGCCAATATGACGGAAGCGGAGAAAGAAAAAGCGATTGCCAAAAGCAGGGATGCAAAGTCCAAAAGGGAAATGGACCGTATCGTGGATTCCCTGGCGGGGGATTACGGTATCGTAAGCAGTCTTTACGGGACGGATTCGGATATTGGGTAGTAGGCGCGAGTAGGGGATTTTTTCCCCTACTCACCCACGAACATAACATTTCAGGCTGAACTGTTACTTACGTTCACAAACCGTGGTTTTTAACATTGCATTTTAACGCATTGTTAAGTATGATAAAATGCAGGAAAGAACAGATGCAATACTGTGGAGGGAAATGCAATGAAGATTAGTGCAACGTGTATCCGGTGTCTGTTGGACAGGCAGGAGGAGAGAATCCGGCAGATGGAGGACGAGGACGTAAAGTCCGCTTATTTAAAGGAAGTGGCGGGTATCATTGCTTCTTCCGGGGAAGATGCGACGGCGCCGTATTTGGTATATGGGATTAACAGGGTTTACCGGCGCTACTTCGGCAGCCTTCCGGATTACGAAAAGGAAAAGAAGGAATTTAATGCGTTGATGTTGGGACTGGAATCGGAGCTGGAGACGGATATCCGCATGGGGACAGACCGGGAGGAAGTGCTCAGGTATGCGCTGAATTATGCAAGGACGGCAAACTATATTGATTACGGGGCGACGAACCATGTGGAGAAGGAGACTTTGCTCGGACTGCTGCGGGAGGCAAAGGGGGAAGCCTTGGATGCGGCTGTGTTAAAAAGTCTGCGGAATGAGCTGGAAACGGCAGGGAAACTGGCGTATTTGGCGGATAACTGTGGGGAAATCGTGGCGGACAAACTGTTAATAAAGATTCTGAAGGAGCAGTATCCCCAATTGGAAATTACCGTAATCGTAAGGGGAATGCCGGTGTTAAACGATGCGGTGCCGGGCGATGCGGAAGATGTGGGATTGACGGATATGGTAAAGGTCATCGGGAACGGGAACGGCGTGGCGGGGACCCAATGGAATCTGCTGTCGGAGGAAGCGGAGCACGCTCTTAGCGGTGCGGACGTGATACTGTCCAAAGGACAGGGGAATTTTGAAACCATACACGGTTGCGGGCTGAATATTTATTACCTGTTTTTGTGTAAATGCGAATGGTTTACCAAACGGTTTGGGATGGAACGGTTAAAGGGCGTGTTTGTAAACGAAAGGGATATTGCGGGTTGACAAACCGGAAAGTTGTGGTATGATGAATCCTGTGCAGATGCAAATGAGTTGCAGTTGCAAAGGAGGACTTCATGCTGGATTTTGCGGATATAATTAGCGATACTGTGGCGGATGCGGTGAAATTACTGCCTTTTTTGTTTCTCACTTATGTTGCCATGGAATATATGGAACACAGGATGGGGGGAAAGGCACGGGGGCGTATGGAAAGAGCCGGGCATTTCGGTCCGGTATTCGGCGCGGTGTTTGGGGTGTTTCCCCAGTGCGGGTTTTCTGCCGCCGCTTCGGGGTTGTATGCGGGTAATGTCATTACGTTGGGAACATTGCTTGCCATTTACCTTTCCACGTCAGATGAAATGCTGCCCATCCTGATATCCGAACATGCCGGTTTGGATATGATTTTTAAACTGCTGGGCACGAAAGTACTGATTGGCATGGCGGCAGGGTTTGCCGTGGACTTTTTTGCCCGGCGGAAAATGGGGAAGAACATGGGGAAAGCGGAAGCCGGGACCGTTTGTGTGCAGGATGGCGGGACGGGGGAAGGCGTCGTCTGCCCGCATGGCGGCGCGGCGGAGGAAGGAGTTTCGCACGGGCACAGCCATTGCTGCTGCGGGGAAGGTATCCTTAAATCGGCAGCGGGGCATACGGTACAGGTCTTTCTGTTTCTTTTGCTGGTTTCCTTTCTGCTAAATACGGTAATCGGAATGGCAGGGGAGGAAGTCCTGGCGGATATGGTTTTGAACCGCCCCCTGGCAGGGCACCTGATTGCGGGAATGGTGGGGCTGGTACCGAACTGCGCATCTTCCGTGGTCATTACACAGCTTTACCTGGAAGGACTGATGGGGTTTGGCGTCATGATGGCAGGTCTGCTGGTTGGCAGCGGCGTGGGGCTTTTGGTGTTGTTCCGGGTCAACGGGAACCGTAAGGAAAACCTGAAAATACTGTTTTTGCTGTATGCAATCGGTGTTGCATCCGGCATGTTACTGGATATGATTTAAGCCTGTCAGGTCGGGCATGGGGTATAAAGATGGAGCGAAATCAGGAGAAGGATGGGCATGGATATGTGAGGAATAAGGAAGGGGAAGATGCGGAATTGGAATTTCCCGCAGACATAAAGAAAACCAAACAGCGGGAGGAAATATTCCGGATTTTAAGGTGTGCGGGGGAGCCGCTGAGTGCCGTGGATATTTATAACCGCCTGCTGCGGGAGAGGGAACCGGAAACGGTAAACTTTGCCATTTCCACGGTATACCGTGCCTTAACGGTGTTTGAGGAAAAAGGGTATGTGGTGAAGTCTTCGCTTTCGGGCAGCGATATGGCATATTTTGAATGGCGTTTGGGACAGCATCGGCATTACGCCGTCTGCCTGAAATGCCATAAGCTGATTCCGTTAAAACACTGTCCCTTTGAACATGCGCCCATTGATGCGGCAGAGGATTTTACGGTTACAGGGCATAAACTGGAATTGTACGGATATTGCAGGGAATGCGGGAACTAAAGGATTCGTATAGAATCCGCCGTTACGGTCAATACTCCTTATGGAAATTTCTGATAAAATTTTAGGAATAAGGAGAAGGTGCGACAATGGATTCTATATGGACGATGACAGCGAAACAAAAAGAACGGCAGCCGTTAAGGAAAAACCTGTCGGTGGATGCGGCGGTAATCGGAGGTGGAATTGCCGGCGTATTGACCGCCTGCTTTTTGGAGCAGCTTGGAATGGAAACGGTAGTGCTGGAAGCTGCCCGCCTTTTTAGCGGACAGACGAAGAATACCACGGCGAAAATTACGCTGCAGCATGGGCTGGTTTACCATAAATTGACAGAGAAGGTGGGAAAGGAGCAGGCAGGGCTGTATGCCGAGGCGAACCGTGCCGCCATTGCGCAGTACAGGAAAATGGCGGAAGAAGAAAAAATGGACTGCCTGTTCCGCAACTGCAATGCCTACCTGTATACCAGGAAGGAGGAAGAAGCGCTGTTAAAGGAAGAAGAAGCGGCGAAGGACCTTGGCATCTGTGCCGAATATACCACGAAAACGGAGCTCCCTTTTCCGGTAAAGGGAGCGCTTTGTTTTTATGACCAGGCGGTATTCCATCCGCTGCTTTTCCTGGAAAGGGTTGCGGAGGGGCTGACGGTGTATGAGAACACGCGGGTATTGGACGTAAAAGGGCATGAGATTTATACGGAGGATTACAGGGTGGAAGCGAAGCATATTGTATTTGCCACCCATTATCCGTTTCTGAACATTCCCGGCTTCTATTTCCTCCGGATGCATCAGGAGCGCAGTTATGTACTGGCTTTGCAGAATACGAAGCAGATGGACCATATGTATTACGGAATCGACGAAGACGGATTGTCGTTCCGTAAGAACGGGGATATTCTGTTATTAGGCGGCGGCGGGCACCGGACGGGGGACAACAAAGGAGGAGGAAAGTACAGGGACCTGAGGCTGGCAGCGGAGAAAATGTTCCCGATGTGCCGGGAAGTGACCCGTTGGTCGGCACAGGACTGTATGCCTGTGGACGACATTCCCTATATCGGGAGATATTCGGCGGAATATCCTTACTGGTATGTGGCGACCGGCTTCCGCAAATGGGGAATGAGCAGCAGCATGGTGGCGGCAATGATTATCCGGGACCTGGCGGCGGAAGGAAAGAGCCGTTTTGAGGAAGTGTTTTCCCCGCAGAGACTGAATTTGCAGGCATCGGCGGGAAAGCTGGCGGAGGAAGGAATCGAAGCGGCGAAGGGGCTTGGGAAAGGGCTGTTTACGGCAACGCCCCGCTGCCCCCATATGGGATGTGCGCTGGAGTGGAACCCGGACGAGCTGAGTTGGGACTGCCCGTGCCATGGTTCGCGGTTTGACCGCGACGGGAAGTTACTGGATAATCCGGCGCAGGTGGATTTGGGGAAGGTTTAGGGGTTGTGGAAGGGAAAAATTTAGGGTATGATATAAGTATTGGTAAAAAGTGGGAAAGAAAGAAAACGGGGAATGGGCGTGCGCCGGTTTTTGATGCGGCACGGACAGGAAAGGTATGGGTTTGGATGGATAGGGATTTAAAGTTTGCGGTACTGATTGATGCAGATAATATTTCGGATAAGTATGTGGGTATTATTATGGAAGAAACGGCTAAGAGCGGGATTGCCACGTATAAGAGAATATATGGGGATTGGACGAATACGAGGCTCAGTTCCTGGAAAAATGTGCTTTTGGATAATTCCATTATGCCAATCCAGCAGTACAGCTACACCACGGGAAAGAATGCCACGGATTCGGCGATGATTATCGATGCCATGGATATTCTGTATTCCGGTACGGTGGATGGATTTTGTATTGTTTCATCGGACAGCGATTTTACGCGTTTGGTGGCAAGGCTGAAGGAAGCCGGAATGCAGGTCATCGGCATGGGGGAGAGCAAGACGCCCAAGCCGTTTATTTCAGCATGTAACCAGTTTAAATATTTGGACATCATATTCCGCTCCAAGGAGCAGGAGGAAGATGAAGGCGTGGTTAGGAAAGACGGGACTGCGGCGGCGAAAACGGCATTGAAAACGACGAAGGTGAAGAAAGGAACGAAAACCGCAGCATCGGTTTTGGCAAAAAAGAGGAAAGAAGAACTAAGACCCCAGACAGACCTGAAAATGATTAAACGGGCGATACTGTCCCTTGTGGAGGAGTGCTCCGATGATGACGAATGGATTTTGTCGGCGGAGCTGCGCAACCAGTTGGGAAAGCGGTTCCCGGATTTTGACGTGCGTAATTTCGGGCATTCCAAGTTTTCTTCGTTTATCAATTCCCTGAATATTCTGGACTGCGAGCAGGAGCAGAATATTGTGAAGTTTAAGATTAAGGGGAAGAAGAATTAGCAGGCGTCTTTCTATCAAGGCTTCCCAGTTTAGCATATTTAGCGGATGATATGGATTATATCAGTATAGCATAGTATAAATATTCAGCCAATATATATTTATAAAAAAGTTTAAATATGCTTGAAAAAATTTCTGTAGATGATAGTATAGAATCAGGCAGGAGGTGATGGGGTGGCATTTGCGGATAAAAAAGCGGCGTTTGCTTATGTGAATGAATATCAGAAAGAAAAATATGACAGAATTACTGTTATGGCGGGAAAGGGGAAGAAAGCGGAATATCAGGCGGCGGCAAAGGTGGCAGGAATGTCCTTGTCTGCATTTATAGAAATGTGTGTGGATGAAAAAATATCAAAAGAATAATTTAAGAATGTTTTATGAGATAGTTTAAATATGCTACAATAGTATTATCAGATGAGGCAAGTAAATCAGATGAATGGAAAGGAGATTGACGGATGGAGGTATTAAAAGCGATGACGGCAAGAGAAGTTCTAAATCTTATCGAATGGTTGAAATCCAAAAATTTCACAAGTGACGATATTGTTGATTGTATCGAATTCGTTGAGGGTAAAAAAAAGAAAGATAAAGAGGAAATGGAAGATTAGGAAAGAGAGAGCGGAACTTGCCACCGCTCTTTTCTTCTGAAAATTTTCCACGATAAGGGGCGGCAGGTGTATGGAGAAAAAATATCCATAAAGATTGTGATCTGTTTGACGAAAAGAAACCGGTGTGCTATCATATAAACATTGAATGACGGAATACCGTGGAGAAAGGCGCTGGGTAGAGAATAGGTAGAAGGGGGAAAACATGCATAAGATAAAAACGGGTGTTATGATATATCAAGTTAGGGTACAGAAGAAAATATCACGGAAGGAATTATGTGCGGGATTATGTTCGGTAAAGGCATTGGCGAATTATGAAAACAGGGAGCGGACGCCGGACGGATTGCTTTTTCACTGCTTCATGCAGCGGATGGGAATGAACCCGGGGGATTTTTCCGTGATATTTTCTTTGGAAGAATACCGGTATTACATGTGGAAGGAATCTGTGTTTGAAGCGTTGCAGAAGCAGGACTGGAAGACGGTGGAATGTCTGTACCATGACAGGATGGCGGAGGACCGGAGCTGCAATGTGAAAATACAAAACCAGTTTTTCCTGTATCTGTCGTCTGTTTTGGCGGAAAGGGTGGAAAAGGACGGGAGGAAGGCGCTTAGGCTGTTAAAGGAAGCGGGAAAGGCTCCCGTGCCGAAGAGGAAGGGCCCTGGGGAATACGGAATCCCCGGATTGGGGGCGTGCCGCATGAGTTCTTTTGAAATTGGATTGGAGGCGCTGTATTACTATAAGGGAGGGATGCATGGGATACTTCAGGACCGGGAAGTATATTACGGGCTGAAAACCCTGTTGGATTATACGGACAAAATCATTACGGACCAACAGGAACAGGCAAGACTGGTGCCGGGGATGGTATGTGCCTTACTGCATACCAGCCGGAAGCTGATGACCGCCGGGGAGCGGCTGCTGCTGGAGGAAAAAGCGGTAAGGATTTTGAAGGAGAGTTACAGACTGTACCATTTGCCGGAAATATTGCGTTTTTACAGTATGGATTTGCGGGAGACCGGTCAAAAACAGGCGGATGTGTATGAAAAGCAATACCGGGCATTTGTGGAAGCGTTTGAAGATGCCGGTTTTGAGGCGGCATTCCGGCCGGAACTGCTGTATGACAGCCGCCAGCAGATATACCTGCTGAGCGAATATATGCGTTCCTGCCGGGAAATCAGCGGGCTGACGCAGGAGCAGATTAGTGAAGGAATTTGCGCGGTGGAAACTTATTCGCGTTTGGAGACCGGAAAACGCGCCCCCCGCAGGAAAGAATGGGAAGCCATCGTGGACCGGCTGGAGATTGGATGGGGATTTTTTAAGGGGAATTTGGAAACTACGGATTATCAGGCATTTGAGTATTTCCACCGGTTTGAGGAAGCGGCGAGACGGGATGAGTGGGAAAAGGCGCAGGAATTTATGGATGAGGTGAAGCGGAGACTGGATATGGAGAGCATCAGCAACCGGCAGTATGTTGGTATGATGGAGAACTGGGCAGCCTATGTATCCCACAGGATAGGGGAAGAAGAATTTTTTTGCAGGGATAAGGAATTGTTGGAGTTATCGGTGAAAGAGGAACGGGTGGGGAAAACGGAGCTTTATTATTTTTCGCATATTGAGATAGTGCTGCATACCCATTTAGCTAACATATTGAGGATACAGGGAAGACAAGAGGAAGGAATTCGGTTATTGGAAAATATGCTGAATAAATTAAAAAAAAGTCGGGTTGGGTTTGAATTTTGGTGGGAAGGGCTTAAGCTGACCATATTCAATTTAGCAAATATGCTGTCTGATATTGGGGAGTATGAAGCATCTTTGAAATATATGAATGATTTTATTCCGGTGTGTTTTAAGCTATTGGATGGAAAGTTCGTAACGAATGGAATTTGTGAAAAAGCAGTGGATTTGGATAAATTGGGAACAATAAATAAAGCAACCTATAAAAGGTTGCTTATACAGGCTTCCTGTTTAACTGATTTTTATGGTTTAAATGATAAGCATACTATAATAGAAAAATATTATATCAAACATTTTTGTAAAAATGACAACATGAGCAACGAATCAAATCCACTCGCATTTCCACTCATTTAGAGGCTGAACTGTATCACTACCCGGTATAGAAGGGGATGTTGGGAAAAGCGATATGAGTACTAAGAATAGAGCTAAATATGCTGTGATTTTCTTTTTCATAGGTATGGTATCCTTTCTGGTGTTTATTGATGTTACTTGTTCTTTTTCGATGTTGTTTTTCTAACTAACCCTATCAAATAGTATTATTTTTGTCCATGACGCTTCTGAAGAATTTTTTCTTCAGAAGCGTCATGGACTTTTGCTTTAACTTTTCATAGAATAATTTTGTCGTTATTTGCAAATTTCTGCCAAAAGCGCGCTGCGCATGAGAAAAAAGTACGGAAACATGCGGTGGCAGGAAATGCGGCAATATCATGTAACATGGGGAAAATACATGGTGGCGGACTCTCTCAAAAGACGCGGAAAAGAGGACGAAAAAGGATTTGGATGGTTCCGTAAAGGAGCCATCCGCAAAATCCATAAAATACGAAAAATATTAAGGATAAAGTTCCATTCCAAAGTTTAAGGGCGGAAAGGAAGAAAATGTGAAAAAATTTATTTCATTTTTGGCAGTTTTGGTCATTCTGTTTCATATTTCCATGTTTATTCCATTTATTTCAAAAGCGCAGGGAGCCCCTGCATTTTCCATATCCGAAAAAGAAGTGGTGTTCCTTCTGGATGCAAGTAAATCCATGGGCGGAAGGGCGGACAGTGCCGTCACGGATGCTGTCCGGCAGATTCTGTACAGCCTGCCGTCCGGTATCCGGGCAGGACTGGTGGTATATAATACGGACATACAGGGTGTGGCGGAAATCGGAAGTGATTCCGCACAGATAGACCGCATCCTGAACGAAGTGGAATACACGGGGTATTCCAATGCGGGAGCAGGGTTAACACAGGCGCTTTCCCTTTTCCGGGGCGGCAATGGGACTGAAAAACATGTCATTATGGTTTCCGACGGGGAGATTGACATGAAGGAGAGTGGGGAAGCGGAAGCCTCAAGGGAGGAGTTCAGGCAGGCGGCACGCCGTGCGGCCGGGGATGGAATCCGGATACATGTCATGGCAGTGGACGGGATACCCGATGGGGATAGGGAGATATCGGAAGCCGCGGAACTGTCCGGCGGAAAAATATACCGTGAAGGAACGGACGGGGACTTGGCAGGAATCGCATGGGATATCGTATGGGAACAGTTGGACTTCCCAAGGAAAGCCGTGGGAACCATGGAAGGGGGAAGCGGAAATTTCCACATAGAAATCCCGGTGGGCGGGGCATTCCGGGCAAAAGTGCTGCTGGCGGCGGAAAGCGAAATGGAAAACGTCAATGCGGGTTATGCTGCCGGAAACGGGCAGGTAACCATGGGAAAGAGGTTTGCGGTTGTGGATTTGTCCAACCCGGGGGAATCCGTTGACATCACTTTCGGGCTAAAGGAACCTTCCAAAGTGAAGGCGTGGCTGGTCACGGAATACCGTGCAGTCCTTGAAGCGGCCGTGGAATACCGGACCGAGGTAATACGCGAAGGGGAAAAAGGGGAAGCGCCTGTTTACGGGCATTACATGGATTTGGAGATAAAGCTGTCCGGTGGGGACGGCGGAAATACCGGCATGTGGGAGGCTTACGAAGGACAGACGGTCACCTACACCGTAAACGGCGGGGAACACACGGGGAAGATTGAAAACGGCGTTATTCGCCATACCTTGGAGGCGGACGGGCTGGATACGGTGGAAATATCCGTCCGGACGGATTGTTTTTACGAATCGTTCGGGGAAGTCCCGCCGGTGGTACTGGAAGTGGAACTGCCGCCGGATCCGGTGGTGGAAGATGAAGTGGATTACCGTCCCCTTTGGTATATCCTGGGAGGGTTGGCTACGGCGTTGGCAGTCATACTTTTCGTGTGGATGAGGAAAGGGAAGGAATCGTTGGTTTATGTCAGACAGCAGGGCTCCGGGGAAGGAACGGAGAAATATGCGGTGAAATCCTGCCAGTACACGGGAAAACTGAACCTGTACGTGGTGCAGACGGCAAGCGGCAGGGACATTGCCCCGCAGACCATCCGTTTGTTCGGCAGGAAAAGCGGCAGGATTACGCTGGAATGGATACTGAATAACTGCGGAATCAGGACCGGGAGTGTGGGAGCCGGTGACATTGCTTTTTACCCGGGACCGGAGAAGGCGCTGGTGGTTATGGACCAGTCGGAGCAGTGCACGGTTATGCGGGGAATGGAAATACTGAAAAAGGGAACCGGGTACCCGGTTTATTATAATGAAAAACTTACCGTAACCATGGAGGACGGGGTCACGGAACTGGAAATACATTATAGGAACTTAAAACCGAGTGAACGGGAACCGGAAAAAAAGTGACCGGTGCGGTCTGACGCCGTTAAGATGAGCGCAGCGGCGCCGCCCCGTGTCATGCAGAATACAGGAGGAAGAACAGGATGGGAAACACAATCAACCAAACCAACAGGACAATGCTCATGGAAACGCTGAATCCGCAGAAAATGGATTTCCTGACGCTGGTCGGGGATGTCAGGGGCATGGAGAGCCTTTCGGATGATAAGGTTAAGGAAATCCATGAACACCTGCTGGTGCGAAGTTTTGATGAAGTGCTGGAGAAATTTGAACCGGCGGTGTACTGCTACTATAATGCGAACAACCAAAAGGTCATGTACAGCCTGGAAAAACCGGAGACCATACCGGAGGAAATGCTGACGGAGATACCGTTAAACAGGAAAAATGAATTCCTGAACATGCTCATGTCCATGATTGACACCAAACGGGCGGAGGGCGTAATAAACGTTGATTTTAAGTTTGAGAAACTGACGGACATGATTTCCCCGAAAAAAGTCATGGACGACATCAAACAGAACCGTAAGGAGTTACAGTACACTTACGGGGAATACGCGAAGCTGGAGGACGGCGATCCCCATAAGAAGGATTTGGCGGATAAACTGAATGTAATGTTCGAGGAAGCAAGCGCCAATTACAATAACGTGATGGCAATGCTGCCGCTTGCCATTGAGGATATCAAGACAAGGCTGCTTTTGGGGGACGGGACGGAAAAGAAGGACAACACCCCACTGGCGCTGGGTGTCCTGAGCATGGGGAACGACGGGGAACTGCGGGTGCTGGAAGCGCCGAAAGTGGAGACTACCGCCCTTGCAACCGTGGATGACAACATTAATGCCGGGCTGATTGCGGCGCTGAAGGAAGACTACCAGGCGCTGAACGAGGAAAGCAACGATTATACGGAAGCATTGGTGGCAAGGACCTTCTGTCCGCTGGCTTCCACCATGGAAAGCGGTATTGACAAGGAAAAGGAAGTGGCAAATTATAATTCCTACCTTGCTTTTTACAAGGAAAGCAAGGATGAATTCATCCGCACCGTGAAGCCGCTGATTGAAAAGCTGCTGGGGATATGGTGCTTTTTCGAACAGTACCCGAAAAAGATGAAGGGGATGAGACCCTCCATGCTTATTACAAACCAGTCAAACGAAATGATGGCGAAATCGGGGAACATTTCGCGCCTGATTACCTACCTTACCACGGTAAACGCAAAAAATGATTTCGGCAATACGGTTTGGTATGCCATTGTCCCGTCCGTTTCACTGGACCAGTATTCCAAGATGAAGCTGACAAGGGAGCGTTTCAAGGGAAATACGGCGGCCGTGAAAACGGACGTAAACAGCGTGGAATCGCTGGCAAGGCTGTTGGACGTGTTCAAGGATTATGAAGTACAGTGTTTCTTCAGTTATGAAACGGGGGATGCCACCACGTTTAACCGGCTTGCCACGGAAGGAATCGAAAAATATGAGGACCGGTGCGCCCCGCTAATGGGAAAGGCATTCAGCGAATATGCCATACCGTGTATCCCGAATTTCACCATCATACCCAAGGACAAATCCGGGGTAATCCTTGACAGACGCATGGTGATGAACGAGGACGAAAGCGTGGAACTGTCCGGGGAAGCGGAAGATGTTATGAAATTGTGGATTGACGGTGTCTACGTGGGGGCTGCCTACGTGGCGGCGGGACTGGTGGCGGCATACCAAAGCCCGGAATACCTGAAGGAGAAATTCGGCAGGGGCGTGGATCCGGAGCTGCCGGGCGTGCGATTTGACATAGAGGCGGACGATCATTCGCTTGCGGTCAGGACCATGATGGCGAAGGAAATCACGGGATTCACCAATGCCATCAAGGCGGACATTAACCGCAAGAATTTCGGGTTCGTGTTCTCATCGGAAAATGCGGTGTATAACGGACTGAATGTAACGGATGTCATGGTATACAAGGCGAGGAACCTGCTTTCCGACGGCGCGGTATTCGAGCCGATTTACAAGACGCAGGTCACATCATACATAGAAAGGGTCATGAGGCACGGGACAGGGGATTTCAAGGAGGATTCCATCGTGCGGTTTTTCTCCAACAACCCCACCAGCCAGAAAAGCGAATGGCTTTCCAAACGGGAAAACATCAATGCCATCCTTGGGAAAGGGGACGACATTTCCTATACCATTGATGAGGAAAACGGCTACTGCACTTTGGACATCACGTTTAACGGAAACGTGAAGAACCTTGAAGTGGAGATTAACCGGCTGAATGCATCCAGCAGGGTGTAGCGGGGGAAACATGGGTGTAAATGGGGAAACCCCATGTACATACAACCAAAAGAAAAAAAAGGAGGAAAAAAGATTATGGGATTTCGTATGAAAATCACAGGCGGCGCAGAACCGATCACGTTTGATGAAAGAAGCATCTTAAAAGTGGATTTTGATTCCGCGTCCGCAAAAGATTCCAATGCAAGGGCAACAGACTACGGGCTGAGTGTCAGGGTATGGGGGAAGATGCTCTACAAACTGGGAGGCGGGGACAATGACGCCACCCTTGGACTTGCAAAGTGGTCACAGGTGCCTTCCGAAAAAGCGGACTGCTACCGGAGTGCGGAGATTACCGTGGTATCGGCGGGACAGGTGGTCCGCCAGTTCACGCTGCCCAATGCGTTTGTGGTGGAGTACAGCGAGGAAGTGGATGACGAGAGCGGCGTAGGTACGTTCTACATCAACATGAAACAGAAAAAAGACGAAAACGCGGCTGCCAGAATTGAAGGCGGATTCGGCGGCGAATAAAAGGGAAGGAGGCATCAGCCATGTCATATAAGGTAAATATTGAAGGGGTGGAGAGCTTCGAGATCGCGAAAGAGTGCGTCAGGAGCGTGAAATACACGACGGATATCCCGCTGGATTCCAATGCGAGGACAAAGGACGTGGGAAGCACGCTGACCATTACGGGAAGGATACTGACGGCCGTGGACGGCGACCCCTTTGACAGCACGAGGAAGCTGGCACTTTGGTCTGCGGTTCCCGCGGAAAAGGCGGACTGCTACCGGAAGGTAACGGTGGAACACATCGCTGCCGGAATCATGGAAAGGAAATATTATTTCCCCAACGCCTTTGTCATCGATTACAAGGAAGACTTTGGGGATGTGGAAGGAACGGGAACTTTTACACTGGTAATCAAACAGAAGAAGGATAAACTCAATATGATTACGGTTGAGGGTGGATACCCGGCCACGTAAACAGGAGCAGAAGGCGTATCCGGAGGGGTATGCCTTCTGTTTATGTATGCTGTTCCCGACGGAGTGCGACATACAGGGAACCATAGAAGTGCTGGAATACGGCGGAGAGGCATACCTTATGTTTTTGGAGGATTGCGGCATTAGTTTTTCGGACCATAAAATGACGTTTTACTGGATCCGGGACGGAATCCCGTGCGGGAAAATGGACTTCTGGTACCAGTGCCGCGGCATGGACGTGCAGGTTTTGGAGGACAGTGGGGTATATGACCTGGGAGCCCTGGACGGAAAGTGGATGGACATATACCATGAGGCAGCCGGTTGGCGCCACTGCGGTTACCGTTCGGGCAGGGAGGCGGTAACCGGGTGCGGGAATGCGGAAACGGAGATAACGGACGGGGAACGGGGGGAAGCCCTGCGCGCGAAATTTGAAGGGAAAAACGAAACGGAACTTGCGGAATACTTCAGCCGTTTCGGGGGAGGCATGAGGGGATATACCCTTACTTCGGCATACTATTTTGAGGGGGACATAGACAATGACGGTATGCCTGAGGTATATGCCAAAGAGACGGGGCATGGGGACCTCAAAACTGTATAACGGGGCGGTGAACATCATGCACTCCATGACGGTCGGGGACGGTACGTTCTGGCATATGGCGAATGAGAACCCGTACCCTAGGACTTTTTTTGAGAAAAATAAAAGCGGTGGGCAGGAGAAGAATGTACTGGCATTTTATTATACGGAGGGGAAGGGGGAAGTAACCAACGGATATGTCCAGTTCAACCTGGGTGATGCGTTTGAGGAAAGCGGTGAAAGGAGCTTTGGGGGATTGGGGAGCGCGGATTACTTTGGAAGGGCTGACATAGGGGATTCGGGTAATCCCCTTTTCCGGGAATCTATAAAAAAGGTGGCTACGAACTCCTCCTATCCGGCAGAAAATGATGATACGAAGGTCTTACCCCCACAAACGAATTCGGGTGAAATTCTTATGGTCGACTATAACCAGCAATCCATTGACATGTCCCTGTATGCGGCGGGCATACTGCTGGCAAACAAGGGGACTGAGGAATCGGAGGCCGTCCAAGATTATAATGGGAACAATGACAAGTACGGACTGGAAATCGAGTACAGGCTGAAATGCCTGCACAGCGAATACGTGGACGGGTAAAGGAGGGGGACATGGGAAGAAGACATACCGTTTTTTTGGCGGTTGCAGCCGTGTTGTGTGCGAACTTCCTGCTGTGGCATGAAGGGGCGGGAGGCGGCAGGACGGTTTACGGGGAGGAACTGCAGGATGCGGGACGATTGGAAGAAAGTGTGGCAAAGCGGGATACCGGGAAGAAGGACGGGCAGCGGGGGAAGCAGAAAGTCTGGCAGTGGACGGGACGGGAATGGGTGGTGGAGGAAGACACACAGGGCAGCGTTATGGGGCTCAACCTGTCCATCACGGGGCGGCGCCTGCTGGAAGCGGAGGGATGCCTGTTTTCCACGGGGAGTGTGCTGGATACCGGGGCAGCGCTGTACGGGGGCGGGAATGTGGAGGCCGGGGAGCAATATAACATTTACCGGCTGGGGAACGGTGGATGGGAGGTGGTGGTATCCCACCCTCCGAAGTCGGTAAACGATGAACGGATTACGGTACATTATGACTGGGATGAGACATACGTGAGCAACCTGGTTTATGATGACGGATACCTCTACTACAGCCTGCTGTATGACGACAGGCCCGGTGAGGGCGGCGAAAAGCCGCGGTATATATACAGGGTTCCCGTGCAGGGAGGGGAGCCGGAGGAACTGGCCCTGGCATATGACACCTTCTGCATTTACGGCGGGAAAATCTATTACGTGGAGCCGGAACAGGGAAGCGGGGGCCGGGAGGACGTTTACTGGGAAATGGAACCGGACGGGACAGGCAGGCGTGAGGTGTACCGGAAGAAGGCGGAACTGTACCATAGGTTATTTACCGCGGGTGGAGGATGCCTGTACATGGAAGACGAAGGGAACAGGATAACGGGGGTGAACCTGGAAAACGGAGAAAAAAAATCATACGGTCTGCAGGGAATGCGTGTGGATGGACTTTACTATGAAAACGGTTACCTGTATATTCAGACACATAATTATCCCACAGGGGAAATAATTTTCCGTTTGGATGTTGTTTCCGGTGAAAAGGAATATTTGGCAGAAGGTTTTTGCTGGGTATACATGGAAAACGGATACCTCTATTATACCTGGAACGACCATTACGGTGGAGACGGAAAATTGAATTTAAGCGTCCTCAATGTGGAGACAAAACAGTTGGAAACAGAAGCACTGACGGAAAGTGGCGCTGCATGGCTGCAGACAGCGGGGGATGACCTTGTGGTGACCGTGGATATTTATAGAAACAGGGAAAAGAAAAAAGCCGTTTATTTCAGGTACAGGGCAGGCGTGCTGCCATTGGAAAGGCTGGACAGGGAAGAAAAACGTGCGGAAAGCGGATAATGGGAGGCCGTCCAGGATTATAATGGGAACAATGATAAGTACGGACTGGAAATCGAGTACAGGCTGAAATGCCTGCACAGTAACTACGTGGACGGGTAAAGGAGGGGACATGGGGAAAAGACATACCGTTTTATTGGCGGCTGCGGCCATGCTGTGCGTTGGCTGCCTACCGTGGTATGGAAGGGCGGGAAGCCCGGCAGCGGGAGGCGGCAGGACGGTTTACGGGGAGGAACTGCAGGATGCGGGACGGCTGGAAGAAAGTGCGGCAAAGCGGGACACCGGGAAAAAGGACGGGCAGCGGGAGAAGCAGAAAGTCTGGCAGTGGACGGAACGGGAATGGGTGGTGGAGGAAGACACACAGGGCAGCGCTATGGGAATCAACCTGTCCACCATGGGGCGGAGCCTGCTGGAAGCGGAGGGATGCCTGTTCGCCACGGGATACGGGCTGGAGGCCGGGGCAGCGCTGTACGGGGGCGGGAATGTGGAGGCCGGGGAACCGTATAACATATACCGGCTGGGGAAACGTGGATGGGAGGTGGTGGTATCCCACCCGCCGGAGTCGGTAAACGATGAACGGATCACGGTGCATTATGACTGGGATGTGACAGTCGTGAGCAACCTGGTTTATTATGACGGATTCCTCTACTACAGCCTGCGGTATAACGACACGCCCGGTGAGGGCGGCGAAAAGCCGCGGTATATATACAGGGTTCCCGTGCAGGGAGGGGAGCCGGAGGAACTGGCCCTGGCATATGATCCCTTTTGCATTTACGGCGGGAAAATCTATTACGTGGAGCCGGAACGGGGAAGCGGGGACCGGGAGGACATTTACTGGGAAATGGAACCGGACGGGATAGGCAGACGTGAGGTGTACCGGAAGAAGGCGGACCCGGACCACAGGTTATTTACCGCAGGGGGAGGATGCCTGTACGTGGAAGACGAAGGGAACAGGATAACGGGGGTGAACCTGGAAAACGGAGGAAAAAAATCATACGGTTTGCAGGGAATGCGTGTGGATGGATTTTACTATGAAAACGGTTACCTGTACATTCAGACGAATAATTATCCCACAGGAGAAAAAATTTTCCGCATGGATGTTGTTTCCGGTGAAAAGGAATACCTGGCAGAAGGCTTTTACTGGGCATACGTGGAAAACGGGTACCTCTATTATGTTTGGAATGACAATCCAAATGGAAACGGAAAACTGAACTTAAGCGTTCTCAATGTGGAGATAAAACAGTTGGAAACAGAAGCGCTGACGGAAAGAGGCGGTGTAGGGCTGCAGACAGTGGGGGATGACTTTGTGGTGGATGTGGATGTTTATAGAAACGGGGAAAAGGAAAAAGCTATTTATTTCAGGTACAGGGCAGGCGTGCTGCCATTAGAAAGGCTGGACAGGGAAGAAAAACGGGCGGAAAGCGGATAATGGGATGCCGTCCAGGATTATAATGGGAACAATGATAAGTACGGACTGGAAATCGAATGCAGGCTGAACTGCCTGCACAGTAATTACGTGGACGGGTAAAGGAGGGGACATGGGGAAAAGACATACTGTTTTATTGGCGGCCGCGGCCATGCTGTGCGCGGGCTTTCTGCTGTGGCATGAAGGGACGGGAAGCCCGGCATCGGGAGACGGCAGGACGGTTTACGGGGAGGAACTGCAGGATGCGGGACGGCTGAAAGAAAGTGCGGCAAAGCGGGACACCGGGAAGAAGGACGGGCAGCGGGAGAAGCAGAAAGTCTGGCAGTGGACGGGACGGGAATGGGTGGTGGAGGAAGACACACAGGGCGGCGCCATGGGAATCAACCTGTCCATCACGGGGCAGTACCTGCTGGAAGCGGAGGGATGCCTGTTTGCCACGGGGAACGGGCTGGATGTCGGGGCAGCGCTGTACGGGGGCGGGAATGTGGAGGCCGGGGAACCGTATAACATATACCGGCTGGGGAAACGTGGATGGGAGGTGGTGGTATCCCACCCGCCAAAGTCGGTAAACGATGAACGGATTACGGTGCATTATGACTGGGATGTGACAATCGTGAGCAACCTGGCTTATTATGACGGATTCCTCTACTACAGCCTGCTGTATGACGACACGCCCGGCGAGGGCGGCGAAAAGCCGCGGTATATATACAGGGTTCCCGTGCAGGGAGGGGAGCCGGAGGAACTGGCCCTGGCATATGACACCTTCTGCATTTACGGCGGGAAAATCTATTACGTGGAGCCGGAACAGGGAAGCGGGGGCCGGGAGGACGTTTACTGGGAAATGGAACCGGACGGGACAGGCAGGCGTGAGGTATACCGGAAGAAGGCGGACTTGCACCACAGGTTATTTACCGCGGGTGGAGGATGCCTGTACGTGGAAGACGACGAGAACCGAACCGCGGAAAGAGGATGTCTGTACGTGGATGATGATGGGAAATGGATAACGGGGGTAAACCTGGAAACCGGCGCAATGAAGTCATACAGTATGTCGGGGATGCACGTGGAAGGGTTCTGCCATGAAAATGGTTACCTGTATATTGGGATTCAGTCAGCGCAGGATTATACGCATGCGGACATTTTCCGCATGGATGTCGTTTCGGGTGAAAAGGAGTACCTTGCGAACCATGTTACGGAAACATGGCTGGAAAACGGATACCTTTATTATACCTGGAATGACCGTTCCGGTGGAGACGGAAAACTGAATTTAAGCGTACTCAATGTGGAGACAAAACAGTTGGGAACAGAATCGCTGACGGAAAAAGGCGGTGTAAGGATGCAGACAGTGGGGGATGACCTTGTAGTGGATGCGGATATTTATAGAAACATGGAAAAGGAAAAAACCGTTTATTTCAGGTACAGGGCAGGCGTGCTGCCGCTGGAAAGACTGGGACGGGAAGAAAAACGGGCGGAAAGCGGATAATGGGATGCCGTCCAGGATTATAATGGGAACAATGATAAGTACGGACTGGAAATCGAATGCAGGCTGAACTGCCTGCACAGTAATTACGTGGACGGGTAAAGGAGGGGACATGGGGAAAAGACATACTGTTTTATTGGCGGCCGCGGCCATGCTGTGCGCGGGCTTTCTGCTGTGGCATGAAGGGACGGGAAGCCCGGCATCGGGAGACGGCAGGACGGTTTACGGGGAGGAACTGCAGGATGCGGGACGGCTGAAAGAAAGTGCGGCAAAGCGGGACACCGGGAAGAAGGACGGGCAGCGGGGGAAGCAGAAAGTTTGGCAGTGGACGGGACGGAAATGGGTGGTGGAGGAAGACACACAGGGCGGCGCCATGGGATTCAACCTGTCCATCATGGGGCGGCGCCTGCTGGAAGCGGAAGGATGCCTGTTCGTCACGGGGCAAGGGCTGGATGTCGGGGCAGCGCTGTACGGGGGCGGGAATGTGGAGGCCGGGGAACCGTATAACATATACCGGCTGGGGAAACGTGGATGGGAGGTGGTGGTATCCCACCCGCCGGAGTCGGTAAACGATGAACGGATCACGGTGCATTATGACTGGGATGTGACAGTCGTGAGCAACCTGGTTTATTATGACGGATTCCTCTACTACAGCCTGCGGTATAACGACACGCCCGGTGAGGGCGGCGAAAAGCCGCGGTATATATACAGGGTTCCCGTGCAGGGAGGGGAGCCGGAGGAACTGGCCCTGGCATATGACACCTTCTGCATTTACGGCGGGAAAATCTATTACGTGGAGCCGGAACAGGGAAGCGGGGGCCGGGAGGACGTTTACTGGGAAATGGAACCGGACGGGACAGGCAGGCGTGAGGTGTACCGGAAGAAGGCGGAACTGTACCATAGGTTATTTACCGCGGGTGGAGGATGCCTGTACATGGAAGACGAAGGGAACAGGATAACGGGGGTGAACCTGGAAAACGGAGAAAAAAAATCATACGGCATACAGGGAATGCGTGTGAAAGGGCTTTACTATGAAAACGGTTACCTGTATATTCATGCGCGTAATTATGCCACATGGAAAGAAATTTTCCGTTTGGATGCCGTTTCCGGAGAAAAGGAATACCTGGCAGAAGATTTTTACTGGGCATACATGGAAAACGGATACCTCTATTATGTTTGGAATGACCATCCAAGTGAAGATGGGGAACTGAATTTAAGCGTCCTCAATGTGGAGACAAAACAGTTGGAAACAGAAGTGCTGACGGAAAGAAGCGGTGCCTGGCTGCAGACAGTGGGGGATGACCTTGTGGTGGATGTGGATATTTATAAAAACATGGAAAAGGAAAAAGCCGTTTATTTCAGGTACAGGGCAGGCGTGCTGCCATTAGAAAGGCTGGACAGGAAAGAAAAACGTGCGGAAAGCGGATAATCGGAGACCGGGAGGACGTTTACTGGGAAATGGAACCTGACCGGATGGTTTTGGTTTAACAGGGCAAAAGCGGAGACAGGAGACAAGCAGATGGACAGATACGGATATACGCTAAAAAAAGCAGGGGAAAAAGAAGTACGGAAACGCTACCATGAAGCAGACCTTTTGGGGATGACCGCCTATCAGTTAAAGGAAATCTGCAGGGAGGAAAGGATTATCCAGGGGGTAATAAACCCTTTGGATAAAGAGGAACTCATCCGTGTAATTTTGAAGTACCGCGGTGCGGGGGAGTATTTCCTGATAAACGGGTTCCGTAAAGGCGGGATGCAGGCAGTGGAAGACGCCTTGAGAAAAAGCAGACTGGATGAAAAGGCATGTCCGGGTTTGGGATGCGGTCCGAGGGTGATCCTTTGGGAAGGGACTGCGGCAAGGTTTTATGATAACATGACGGTTCCATATGAAAAGGAGCTGGCGGGGACAAATGCCCTGGTGGTAAGCGGGGACGGAACCGTATGTACCATTCTGAACATGGAGGCATGGGGGGAAAGGACGGATGTCCTTTACCTGACTAAGGAAGCTGCTGTTCCGTGCAGGGAAACGGGCACAAAGAATTTCAGCCTGTACTGTATGGACGGGAGGATTTCGGAAGCGGTATACGGGGTTTACTACGGACTGCGGCAGAAACTGCCGGAACACATGAAAGTGTACCGAATCCCCCTGCCGGATTTTGAAGTGAGGCGTCCGGCTGCGCTTTCCCTGCCGCTTGCCATAGACTTCGGCAGCAGCAGTACCACGGCCGGGGCATACCTGGACAGTCTCTATTTCCAGGCATCCGGCCTCCGGGACGGTGAAATGGGGTTAAAACAAAACGGGATAAACCATGCGGTTTTTTATGATGCTTCTCCCGGCAGGGAGGAATCCCCGCTGCTGCCCAGTGTGGCAGGTGTGTTATCCGCAGAGCCGGAACATGTCAGTTTCTCCTTTGGGTATGATGCCGTCAGGATGGGGGAAACGGGAAGCCAGGGGGAAGATGCCAGTATCTTTTATGACATAAAGAGATGGATTACGGATTATGAAAAAGAGGAGGAAATTACGGACCGGAAAGGGAGAAGGGGATTTGTGAAAAGGAAGGATATCCTGGAAGCATATTTTTCCCATGTCCTTGGGGAAGCCGGGAACCGGTTTAAATGCGAGGTTAAAAGGGTGCATATATCCTGTCCGGTGAAACAGAAAGCATGTTTCCAAAGACTGTTTTCGGAAATCCTTTCGTCATATACGGTGGAACTCGAGGACATGGTGGATGAAGGCGTATCCGTACTTTATGGTACCATCCGTGACATGATAAACCAAAACAGGATGGCATACGGGGAAGAATACAGGGCTTTGGTGATTGACTGCGGGGGTGGGACAACGGATTTGTGCTCCTGCCGGTTCCGTGTTTGGGACCAAAGGGTTTCTTACCGTATCCGCATTGAGACGGCCTATGAAAACGGGGACACGGATTTTGGGGGGAATAACCTGACTTACCGCATCATGCAGTTCCTGAAAGTCCTGACGGTCAACCGCCTGAGGGGGGACGGGAGATTCGTGGCCGGGGAAATACTGGGGAATTTTGAAGGGGATATTTACCGTACTGTGGATGAGGAGGGGACTGCCGGAATATACCGTAACCTTACGGAGATGTACCAGGCTGCGGAGGAGTTTCTGCCCACACGATTCCGGGAATACCGGGACAATGGAAGGGAAGGGTACGGGAAAGCCAGGGGTAATTTTTTCTTTTTGTTCCAAACGGCGGAACGGGTGAAAAAAGTATTTTATGAAAGTACCGGGGCAGTCCGTATTATTATTTCTTCTCTGCCCGTGGATGAAGATGCCGCAATATGGATTCCCGTTGGCAAGTGGAAAATGTCGGTGTATAATGCAGGGCATTTGGAAACATGGAAGGAGTTTCCGCCGGTCAGCCTTACCGTACGGGAGCTGGAACTTTTGCTGAAAGCGGATATTTACGGTATTATCCAGCGTTTCCTTGGGGAAATGTATAAAAGCGGAGAAACGGATGGATATTCCATAATTAAGTTAACAGGGCAGTCATGTAAAATCGGCCTGTTCCGTGATGCCCTGAAGGAATTTGTCCCCGGAAAGGTCATCCGCTTTACGGGAAAGGGTGGGAAGCAGGCAGCCGGTTACGGACTGAAAATGGCATGTGTGGATGGCGCCCTGGAATACTTCAGGGATAAAAAATACGGGTATGCGGATACCGTCATCCATACGGGGGTTCCTGCTCTGCCTTATGACATTACCGCTTTTACGCACAGTGGGGAAGAAATAATTCTGGTACACGGTTCCGGGAGGGAAGCCACATACGGGATGGTTTCAAGGAACATGGAGGACTTGTCGTTACGGTTGTACCTTAAGGATCCGGACGGGCGGGTAAGGCATGAGTTTGTCTGCCAAAGTCCGTTGGGTGGTTTTAGGGAAACCACATATGAAGAACTGGCTGCCGGACACGGGGGAAAGATCCGCCAGGCAGACACGGATGACATTGTGGAGCGTGAAGTAAGGTTTTTTGTATGGGCAGAAGCGCTGGAATGGGAGTTCCATGTCCTGCCGGTCTGCCGCAGGGACGGGAAGCTGGCTGTCGGACGGGAAGAAAGGTTCCCGTTTGAAAAGGACGCATGGATGCGGGATTATTTTGACGGGACATGGTGATGGGCAGATAAAACACCATATATAAGGAAAGGATGGGATGGGAATGCAGAACCTGTATCCGCTTTTTGCGGGAAACCGTATCCTCAAAAAGGAAATGCTTTGGGCTGTCAGGGACCGCTCTTTTGTACAGGCGGAACTGGAATACCGGGAATACGGGGATGGGATGATAAGCGGATGCGGCATCCGTGTGGAAGGAAACCGGATTATCGTGGAACCCGGCATTATAAAATACGGGGGTTTTATATATTTTCTGCCGGGAGAGGAAAGTATTGAATACTGTCCGTCAGAACGGGAAACGGTGCTGAAAATGTATTTGGGGAAGGATGCCGCCTCCCCGGATTATGTCTGTTACCATATGAATTTGGCGCTGGAAAGTGGGGATGCTTTGGATGCGGATGGTTTTGAAGTATGCAGGTATAAGCTGCAGGAAGGCGCTGTGCTCAGGGCAGTGCATAAGAATTTTGGAGATATGGAAACGGAATATGACACACTGAACTACATACACGCTTTATGGGGCGGAGTGGGGGGAAGGGCGCTTGCCCCCGCAATAACCAGACGGTTTGCCAGGGAAATCCTTGGGACGGAGGGGTGCCGGACGGAGGATGTAATGTTTGCCTATTTCTGTTTGGACCGGACGGGGACGGTGTCGATGGATATTTTGACGGATTACCTTGCGAGGAAAAACGGAAGATGTCTGCCGGAAATGGCGGATAACCAAACGGTTTTCAGGGAGATGTGTACGGCATTGGAGAGAATGGGGAAGACGGAAGCGGCAGAATACCGTGGAAACGGTGGACGGCGGCGGATTATTGTGGAGTAATTAGCCACGTCATATAAGGTAAACATTGAGGGGGATGCCCGGCCTAATAGTAAAAACATGCAGTATGACGGAGGGGTGTGCCTGAATGGTGGGTACACCCTGTTTGAGTTATGGATTTGTACAAGGAAAGGAAAAGACGGGATGGATGTGTATTTGGATGAGGAAATGCTGGAAAAACGGGAGGAACTTAGGAAAAAGCAATACTGCAGTCTTGAGAGCGGGTATTACATAAACGGTAAAATAATCTGTTTCCGCAAAGAAGAAATATTGGATTGTTTTTTTATGTATCTGCCGGACAACATGGGTATCATGCCGGAAGGGATAGCAAAAATTAAATATCCGTCAGAGTTCCGTCCGCAATTCATGCTGACGACTGCGGATTTAGATGTAAACATGGGGTTTAACCTGTTTGGAAGACAGTTTGAACCTGCGGAGACGGAAGCCCTGTGCCTGCGGATGGAAGCGGCCATTAAAAGGGACCGTCCGGACTGCCGGTTTTTCGGCTGTAATAAAATGGAGCGGATTGCGGGGTATTGGTTTGCTTTCCGGAGCCATGCCATGGACGGGGACCTGTATAATATGATGCTGGTGACCCCGGTGGAAAAATATACAGTCATGGTAAATTTTAACTGTCCTTATGCGGATTACAAGGCTTGGGGCAAGGCGGTCGTCCTGATGTGGGAGACCATACAGTCTGTTGGGAGGAAAGGAGATGTGCAAAGATGAGGGAAATACGGTTAGCGGCGGAACCCTTCCGTTTTATCAGTCTGCAGAAGGTGGAATGCAGAAAGGAACTGAACGGGCATGGACAATTAAGGATGCGGGGGGTCATAGCGCAGGATTGTGTAGAGAAATACAGGAATATGGCGTCAGAAGAAGTTTGGGTGACGTTAGGGCTTAAAGATGAAGACGGGAAGGAAAAAGTATTTTTCTGCGGTGTTCTTACGGAAATGGAGATGCAGAGGGAAAATAGTCTGTATACGCTGGCATTTACCGCGCACACGGGAAGTTTCCTGCTTGATCTTGTCCCGCATACCAGGACTTTCCAAAAAGAAGGATATACCTATCAGGAAGTACTGGAGGATTGTCTGTATCCTGACGGGGGAAAATTTATTATGCCGGATGAACAGGAGGAAGCGCCGGGACGTTTCCTGGTACAGTACGGGGAAACGGACTGGCAGTTTGTTAAACGGCTGGCAGGATATGCGGGCACGGTGGTAATCCCGGAATATACGGTGGCGGGCAAAAAACTTTATTTCGGATACCGGAATATTCCGAAGAAGGAGGAAATGGTTACGGACAGCTACCGGCTGGTTCAAAGAAATAGCGGAAACAGGAGGTGGGAATATGAAATCGTTTCACGGGAAGTATACGGTTTGGGGGACTGCGTTATATTTGAGAACAGGGAATGGGTGATTGGAAAGATTGTGAGCTCCTTAAACGGGCAGGAACTGGAGCATGTGTATTCCCTGTATGCCAAAAAGGATGGGATAGTTCCTTTGCGGGATAATGACTGCATTGCGGGCATGTCCTTTAAGGCGGACGTGACGGATGTTGCCGGGGCAAAAGTGCAGGTATGCGTTCGGGGGGATGAAAATAAGGAGCATTCCGGATACCGGTGGTTTGATTATGCAACCGTATATTCTTCGCCGGACGGAACCGGATGGTACTGCATGCCGGAAACCGGGGATGAAGTAAGGCTGACGTTCCCGGATGCGGAGGAAGGGAATGCCTATGTATCAAGCTGTGTGCATTTGGAGTCGGGAAGCCGGATGAACCCGGACGAAAAATCGTGGAAGAATAAGCAGGGGAAAGAAATCCTGTTTACCCCCAAAACACTGGTCCTTAGGAATAACCGGGGAATGTCCGTGGAACTTTCGGATGATGAGGGTATCCGAATCGTAAGCGATAAGGAAATTGCGATATGTGCCTCAGGGGACATTAGTATGAACAGCCGGTCGGGGGGTATCCGCATGTCGGCATCGGACAGCATGATGATCAGTCAGGGCGGCGCATGTATCCGGATGGATGATACGATTCAAATAGGCGGCGGGAAGATTTATATGAATTGACAGAGGATTCCGGTTTGGGCGTTGTTGGGGAAAAGTATGTAAAAATGATGCAATTATGATGCGGCAGTGATTTAGGATAAGGGAAAGGGGCAGCAGAATGGAATATAAATATACGGAATCCATGGTAAGCCTGTTATCGGCGGCGGAGGA
>ERZ779637.315-NODE-315-length-34945-cov-15.529550_pt1 | contig 34945 bp, 37 predicted proteins | sample MGYA00514196_ERZ779637 | MGnify/ENA primary metagenome ERZ779637 (study PRJEB29562, sample SAMEA4376700) | mouse gut metagenome | isolation source: Cecum | study: EMG produced TPA metagenomics assembly of the A DSS colitis mouse model was used to assess the...
AGCTGACCTGTACTAATCGCCCGAGGGCTTGACCTACAATATGCAGGCATTCTTGTCTAGCTCTGCTCATCCTTCTCCTCCTTTGTTCGGTTTTCAGGGTGTGATCACCTCGGATCTGCACCTTTAGCTCAGTTGGTAGAGCACCTGACTCTTAATCAGGGTGTCCAGGGTTCGAGTCCCTGAAGGTGTACCATATGGCCCGTTGGTCAAGCGGTTAAGACGGCGGCCTCTCACGCCGCAAACATGGGTTCGATTCCCGTACGGGTCACCATTTTTCCTTTCGTTTAGCACTTTCCTCAATTTCACATTGTATCTGCATCCGCAGTACAATAGTTGGTGTTGATTAGGGCGAGGGTCCACCCGTTCCCATCCCGAACACGGAAGTTAAGCTCGCTTCTGCCGACAATACTTGGCTGGAGACGGCCCGGGAAGATAGGTAACGCCAACACAGAGTGGTCTGGTCTGACTAGGCCAGGCCACTCCAGATATTCCTCCATAGCTCAGTCGGTAGAGCACGCGGCTGTTAACCGCGGTGTCGTTGGTTCGAGTCCAACTGGGGGAGCCAAAGTGGGCCGCTGCTAGAAGGCGGCGGCCCATCTTTTTCTCAGCGATGACAGACTTGGGCCTTTAGCTCAGTTGGTTAGAGCGGCCGGCTCATAACCGGTTGGTCCCGGGTTCGAGTCCCTGAAGGCCCACCAAGCCCCCGACGGGGTGCGGGGCACTCCGTCGGGGAACGAATGGCAGTTGCCGCTGAAGGATGAGCGTACAGATATAGGGGTATAGCTCAGCTGGTAGAGCAGCGGTCTCCAAAACCGCGTGCCGAGGGTTCGAATCCTTCTGCCCCTGCCATTGCGGTTAACAGCTTTGCTGTTTGATAATAGCCCAGTGATGGGTGGTCTATGGCCCAGTAGTTCAGTTGGTTAGAACGCCAGCCTGTCACGCTGGAGGTCGACGGTTCGAGCCCGTTTTGGGTCGCCATAATGACAATCAGGCTTCAGCCTTTTTGATATAGAGCGGCTTTCGCCGCCACAGTATGCTGCTGTAGCTCAGTCGGTAGAGCGCATCCTTGGTAAGGATGAGGTCACCAGTTCAAATCTGGTCAGCAGCTCCATAAAATAGCGGGATTGTGTAAAGGTAGCACAGCGGACTCTGACTCCGTATGTGAGGGTTCGAATCCTTCTCCCGCTGCCAAAAGCCCAGAAACATTGATGTTTCTGGGCTTTTTATTTGAATTTTTGAGAACAAAGCGACAGCGGAGGAGTAAAGAAAGATGACTTTTCGGGTATGTTTGTTTCAAGCGAAAAATTGTCTGGTTCTAATTAGCGTCCATTTAGCGTCCAATCTGGCGAAGGTTCCCGCAGAATGCACGGTTGAGCGGCCGGGAGATCAATTCCCGGCCGCTTTTTTTATGCCCTTTTCAGGTGGATTTTCAGTTCACACAAGGTCATTGAAACGATCGAAGGTCTGCATAGCTTTAGCCTGGGCGGAGGCGGTAGGTTTTAATATGTAAATGGACAGTCGGACCGACGGGTCCGGCAACGGCCGCGAGGATATGGGTGTGTGGTGTGAGATGTCCGGCCAGGGCTGCCGAAACCTTGAGGACCTGACTACATTATCCGATAAGTGGCAGACTCTGTTTGCTTTCATATACAGTAATAGTTTGCATATAACCCGGCTGGACGTAGCGTTTGACGATCATACCGGGATTGATATAGAGTGTATCGCCCAGGACACCCAAGAGCAGCGATTTGTGAGCCGGATGAAATATTGGGAGGTGGTGCACAGCAGCGACGGTACAAGCTGTCAGATCGGAAGTCCTAAAAGCAAGGTGCCTATGACAAGGCGGCAGAGCGAGGCTTCACAGATGGCCGCCACTGGGTGCGTGTGGAGCTTCAGCTCCGGGACAAGCGTGCGGAGGCGTTTCTGAAAATACCCATGCGCATTGGCGAGGCCTTCGCCGGAGTGCTCCTGAACTATCTGCCTGCGCGTTGTGGAGCCGGACACAGGCAGCAACAAGTCCCGCTGGAAGATGACGGACTATGGGGTGGCTCTGGTAGGCGATATAGGCCGGATCAAGATATTCACGGTGCCCGGCGGAGCCTACAACGCAGAGAAATGCCGTCACTATGTATTCGATATGGCGGGCAATGCTATTGACGCTATGACAGTGACGGCGCCCCCTACGATTGGTACGTCCTGCAAACCAACCTGACCGTCCGGCCCCTCTCCGGCATTATCGCCGGAAGCCTGTCCCCCGGTGAGCAGACGGACCGTTACAGCGTGTATATGCAGACCCTCGGCAACCGGCAGGCATATGGAAACCCCTTTGACTTCCCCTGGCTTTCGCTTGTGTCCAGCGGCTACGGCTACCGGGTCCACCCCATCAGCGGGGAGAAGAACCTGCACCGGGGCGTGGATATTGCCGTGGCACAAGGTACGCCCATCCGGGCAATCCATGACGGGCGGGTGGCTTCCGCCGGGGACGCTGGCAGCTACGGGCTGTGCGTGGTGATCGAGGATGGCAATGTATGGGCCCCAGATGGTGCGCTCCTCTCTCAGCGCACTCTTTCGGCGCTGCCCGATGCTACGGAGGCTCCGCAGGAGATTGCTCCGCCGCTTGCTCCGGATCCCTCTTCGCCCGCTCCGCCGGACGCTCTCGCGCCTGTCTACTCTATTGCTGATCTCCGCCCTGCTTCTGATCCTTCTGTCCTCTCTGGTCTGAAGGCCCTGATTTCCTCCATCTTTGGAGAGTATACGCCCATCACCACCACCGCCGTCATCACGGAGACCGTGGGCGAGAATGTGAACCAGTACCTTGTGGAGACCGTGGCCTCCGGCGCAGCTGGCGTGGATTATGAGTGGCTGGCAGGGGTGTTCCTCTTTGGTATCCTCCTTTTCTGCCTCATGAAACTGCTTGGAGGTGTGCTCAAGTAATGGATGCCATGATTGCCTATTCCGTCGCTATGCTGGACGCTGTTGCCACATTCCTGGGCTCTGAGCCGATGATCTATCTCTTTGCTCTTATTTGCCTGACCATTGTGGTCAAGGTACTGCTGGCTGTCTACAATGGAGAGCGGCGTGGTGGTACTGCGGCTACCATTCGATATGCCCGGAAACAAGGTAGAAGAATCATCATTTTGAATCCTATTTCCCTTGAAATCATCAGAATGTAGGACGTATGAAGTACATCTAAAAAGATATATTCTCTCCTTGATGGCATAGGTGACTCATTGTTCAGAGAGAGGTGAGAATTGTATGATGCAGTGGAATCTGCTTACTTCAAAAGTAAATATTCAATTTTGAAATGGCACTGAGCACCTTTATAAGGCCCTTCAAAAGAATTTTTTGAGGACTGGATTTAGGCATTGAGGGTTGGTAAACTGGCTATCAGCATATTTCATGTGAGAGGAGGCAGCACTTCGATTAACATTGATTTGGAGAATTTGAACGAAGATGATGTCTACAAAGCCTTTGGTGTTGATGGCAATGAGGGCGAAGCTCTGAATGATATTTACCTGGAACTTTATGAACTGATTGGCCGTGATGGTATGCTCAAGCTGTTCAAATACTTCCGTGGGGATAAGATCGACTGCCCCATGCGACTGTACCGCCCGGAGTTCATAGCAGATTTGGCAAAGCAGACCACAGACCGGCGGGAACGTGCCAAGATTGCCAGGGCTGCCGGATATACAGTGAAATTCATAGAGGAAATGTTGCGGAAGCGTAGAGAAGAAGAGGACTCCGAATGAGGTACACTCAATAAGGATCGGGAGGGAGATAAAAATGTTTTGTCACAAGTGCGGGACAAAAATTCCAGATGATGCAGAATACTGTTATCGTTGCGGAACAAAAGTAGAAAAGATTACTGCTATAAAAAAGTGGTTTTGCCCTGTTTGCGACTACGTTCATGAGGGCGACGTTCCTCCGGAGAAGTGCCCCCAGTGCGGCATCCCCGGTTCCAAGTTCACGGAGCAGGATATAAAGTCTCAGTCTCTGCGGCCTGATTCCCCAGATGCAAGAAAGCTTTTGTGCCCAAACTGCCATTCAACAGATTTAATACCTATTACAGAATCGAAACGATATTGGTATGGCACAGGCTTTGTTGGAGCCGTTTGATTTGAATGGCAAACTCATACTGGCAGATAAAGGCTATGACAGCGATAAGTTTGTATGTTGGTTGGAGGAACGGGGCGGAATTGTAGTAATTCCAAGCCGTATCATTGCCAAACATCCCAGAAAGACTGATTGGCATACTTACAAAGAACGCCATCTGGTGGAAAATCTGTTCCTCAAGCTCAAAAACAACCGCCGCTTTGCCACCAGATATGAAAAGAAAGCTCTCTATTTCCGTGCTGTTGTCTCTCTTGCCTGTATCCTTCTCTGGTTACTTTGATGGTTTTAAAGCAGACTCTAGCATTTTTGATGGTTGCTTTTGTTTACCCATTCATCACCATGATCCAGCGGGGACCTTGCATTTCCCCCGGACAATGGGTATAATATGCCCAAAAGAACGGAAAGGAAGATCTCCCATGAAAAAGACGCTTCTTGCTCTCACTCTCGTCCTGTGCCTGTGTACAACCCCGGCCCGAGCCGCCTTCTCCGACGTGCCAGCGGGCCAGTACTACAGCGAGGCCGTGGCCTGGGCGGCGGCGCAGTCCATTGCCGGCGGCGAGAACGGGGCCTTCTCCCCGGATGCGCCCTGCACCACGGCCCAGATCCTCACCTTCCTCTGGCGGGCCAAGGGCTGTCCGGCCCCGGCCGCCGGGCCCAATCCCTTTTCCGATGCAGGTGAGACGGACTACTTCTACGAGGCCGCCCTCTGGGCCCGGGAGCAGGGGCTTGTTTCCGGCGGAGCCCTCTCCCCCAACGCGCCCTGCACCAGGGCCCAGACGGTGACATACCTCTGGAGGCTGGCGGGCCGGCCGGAGCCGGAGGCGAAAGTCCTGGCCGCCGGGGAGGGGGAAACCCGGGTCTGCGGCGTCCTGGGGGACACACTGGTCAACTGCTTTTTCAGCTATACGGTCCGGGACGCGGTCCTGACAGACACCGCGGAAGGCGCTCCCGCCGGCGAGGGAACGGCGCTGCTGGCGGTGGACGTAACCGTGGAGAACGTCCACCACCGGACCATCCCCATGTACGACACGGACTTCCAGCTCCAGTGGGGGGATCAGGACTTCGGCTACCCCTCGTCCGCCTCCACTCTGCCGGCGGAGTACGAGCTGGCCCCCGGGGAGAGCGTGTCCGGGAGGCTGGTCTACCAGGTCCCGGCGGAGAGCCGGTCCTTCGCCCTGGCTGTCCGGGAGTTTTTTGACGACGGCTCCGCCGGCAGCACCTTTTCCTGCTGCTTTGCCGTAAAGGACGGGAGAGCTGTCCCGGGCAGTCTGTTCGCGGATGTGCCCCTGGAGGCGGACTGCGCCCCGGCGGTGCTGTGGGCCGTCCGGGAGGGGATCGCCTCCGGCATGGGGGACGGGTTCGAGCCTGCGGGCGTGTGTACCAGGGGACAGATCGTCACCCTCCTGTACCGGGCCTACGGAGCCCGGGAGGAGGTCAGCGGCGGATGATCTCCAGGGCGCGGCCCTCCCAGTCGCCGTAGAGGGAGAAGCTCTCCTCCAGCCCCTCTGTAATGGCAACCGTGTTGTCCTCGCTGATGAGGACGCACTCGAAGTCGTTCCGGGTCCTCCAGAAGTCCAGAGCCTCCTCCCGCCCCATGACGAACAGAGCTGTGGAGAGGCCGTCGCACAGCGTCCCCTCGTCCGCCACGATGGTCACAGACTGGAGGCCGCTGCGGGCCGGGCGGCCCTGGGCGGGGTCAATAATGTGCCAGTAGATCTCCCCGTCCTGCTCAAAGTACCGTTGGTAGCCGCCGGAGGTGACCACCGCCTTGTCCACGATCTCCAGCACCCCGGCGTAGCCCCCCTCCGGGGCCTGGAGCGCCACCCGCCAGGGGGAGCCGTCCGGCTTGGCCCCCAGGGCCTGGACGTTGCCTCCCAGCTCCACAATGGCGGAGGCGATCCCCTCCCGGGCCAGCAGGGCCATCAGCTGGTCCCCGGTGTAGCCCTTGGCCACGGCCCCCAGATCCAGCTCCACGCCCTCCGGCAGGGTGAGCCGGTCCCCCTCCAGGGCCGCTTGGCGGTAGTCCACCCGCTCCAGCAGGGCCGTCAGCTCCCCGTCATCGGGGACCCGGTACGCGCCGGTGGTGAAGCCCCAGGCCCGGACCACCGGATATATGGTCACGTCCAGCGCGCCGCCGGTCTCCCGGCACAGCGCCAGGGCCCGGGCCAGCAGGGCGGCGGCGTCCGGGGAGAGCTGGGCGGAGCCGGTGTGGTTGGCGGCGTAGATCTCGCTGTCCTCCCTGGTGACGGACAGCAGGCCCTCCAGCTCCTGGATGCGGTCCACAGCCGCCTCCCCGGCCTGGGGGGCGTTTTCGCCGTAGATGGTCAGCTTCATGACCGTATCCATGGCCAGAATTTCCCGCTCCCAGCTCTCCGGCCCGGCACAGGCGGCCAGCAGCAGAAGGCAGGCCGCAGCGGCGGCCAGACAGAGTCGTCTCATGGCGTGTTCCCCCGGTTTCCTCAAATGGTTTCTCTATCATAGCACGGCCGGAGGCGGTTGACAAGGCCGGAGGCGGTTGGAATGCGGCAGTCCATTTTCGCCGCGGCAGCATGAAACAGGGGCGCGCATCGCCCGCCTCCGGGGAAGACGCCCCTCTCCCCCAAAGGGCTTTCCGTGCTTCCAGAGATGCCCAAATCATTAGACCAATTTAGACAACAGGAGACGATAGTAATGATGAAATATCAAGCGATAAATGCCCAAATGACAGATGCTTGGTGTGAGGCCGGATGGGAATGGGGACAAGCCATTACCCATGAAGAATATGTGAAAGCGCTGAACGGAGAATGGAATGTGCGGTTAACGCCAACGAAGTATGTGCCGCATGCATGGTTTGGAGACGTACAGGGGAAACAGGTGCTCGGTTTGGCAAGCGGCGGCGGACAGCAGATTCCCATATTCTCTGCACTAGGCGCTGTGTGTACGGTTTTAGACTACTCCACTAAACAATGTGAAAGTGAAAGAATGACGGCAAAACGGGAGGGATACCAGGTAAATGTCATTCAAGCGGATATGAGCCAACGCTTACCGTTTGATGACGGCGCTTTTGATCTGATCTTTCATCCGGTATCCAACTGCTATGTTGAGGAGGTAAAGCCAATTTTTAAAGAATGCTTTCGTGTTTTGAAAAAGGGCGGGGTTCTTCTATGCGGTTTAGATAATGGGTTTGCGTATATTTTTGATGATACAGAACGGAATATCAAGTATAAATTACCGTTTAATCCATTAAAAGATTCTGTGGCGTATGAGGATTCCATCAAAAATGATTGGGGAATTGCGTTCTCACACACGCTTGAAGAACAAATTGGCGGACAATTAGAGGCCGGGTTTATTCTTACGCATTTATACGAGGATACATCGGGAGAGGGTCTTCTGCACGAATATAATGTGCCGACTTTCTTAGCAACAAGAGCCGTTAAATAAAATCAGAAACGGTGTTTTCTGCTTTTTGAAGGCGTAAACGGGGCCTCCGGCCCACGCAGAACCTGTATTTACAAGGAGGCAGTCTATGCTCATACGAACAGCGGCAGGAAAGACCCCCGCCATCGCGCCCACTGCCCGGGCGGCGGAGAGCGCGGCCCTCATCGGGGACGTGACCCTGGGGGAGAATGTGACCGTCTGGTACGGCGCGGTTCTCCGGGGGGACGTGGGCCCCATCCGCATCGGTCCGGGCAGCAATATCCAGGACAACTGCACCCTCCACTGCTCCGCCGGCGTCCCCACCCAGGTGGGGGAGAACGTGGTGGTGGGGCACGGCGCCGTCCTCCACAGCTGTGTGGTGGAGGACGGGTGCCTGATCGGCATGGGCGCCGTGGTGCTGGACAACAGCGTCGTGGGCGCCGGCTCCATCGTCGGCGCGGGGGCGCTGGTCCCGCCGGGAAAGCGGATCCCGCCGGGGAGCGTGGTCATGGGCACGCCGGGCCGGGTGGTCCGTCCGGCCACAGAGGAGGAGATGGGGGAGACCCTGGAGAACGCGCGGCACTACGCTGCGCTGGGACGGGAGCAGCTGGAGCGCCCGGCGGAAAAATCCGGCGGCTGACCGGCTCTCAGGCCAGCAGCGCCTCCAGATCCTCCAGCGCCAGGGACTCCTGGAGGGCCAGATTGATCCCGTATCCCAGGACCTTGGACAGATCCCGGATCTTCTGGTCAATGCTCTCCGGCGTGACGAAGAACCGCCGTCCCCTCCCGTTCAGGGCCTTAGGGACCGCCCCGGCCTCCCCCAGCAGGTCTCTGGCGATGGTCTCCGCGTCCACCACCGTGGGGACGCCCACGGAGATCACCGGCACGCCCAGGGTCTCCCGATTCAGGGCCATCCGGTGGTTGCCCACGCCGCTGCCCGGCACCAGCCCCGTGTCCGCGATCTGCACCGTGGCGCACAGCCGCTCCAGGTCCCGGGCCGCCAGCGCGTCCACCACGATCACCGCCGCCGGCCCCACCTGCTCCGCCGCGCCCCGGACCCATTCGGCCACCTCCATCCCCGTGGTGCCCAGCACCCCGGCCCCCAGGCCCGCCACCGGCCGCAGCTGGGGCAGCGCCTCCCCCAGGTGCCGCGTCACCAGCAGGTGATCCAGGGACCGGGGCCCCAGCGCGTCCGGCGTCATGGCCTGATTGCCCAGCCCCGCCGCCAGCACCGGCCCCTCCTCCGGCAGCAGGGGCCCCAGCAGGGCCGCCACCGCCCGGACTGCCCGGGGGAAGGCATCCTCCTCCCGCCGCCAGAGGGGGGAGACGTCCAGCGTGAGGTATGTCCCCTCCGGCTTGCCCAGGGCCCGGGCCCCCTCCTGGTCCAGGATCTCCACCCGGGTCACCGTCATGCCCTCCACCTGCTCCTCCCGGGCCGCCACCCCCTTCAGGCGGGTGGTCTCCCCGGCGCTCTCCCGCCAGAAGGCGTGGGCCTCCACGGCCAGATCTGTGCGAACTGTCAGCATACGTTGCGATACCGTCCCTTCTGTGATACAAAATCTGGTGGTTCCGGATTATCATTTCGCGCCGGACGGAAAATATGTAAAAAAAGAAAAGAAAATTCAAAAAATTTCTTGCAATTTCCGGGAAGGCATGCTAAAATATTATTCTGCGTGGGGCAGTAGCTTTGCTGGTCCCATAGCTCCCATTGGAGGAGGTGTTTGGTTTGCCGAATATCAAGTCCGCTAAGAAGCGTGTGCTGGTGGCTGAAGCCCGTAACGCCCGCAACAAGGCCGAGAGGTCCGCGATGAAGACCGCCCTGAAGAAATTTGAGGCTGCTGCCGCTGATGGCAATCGCACCGAGGCCGAGGGCGCTTATAAGGTCGCGGTCAAGGCCGTGGACAAGGCCGCTGCTAAGGGCATTCTGCATAAGAACAATGCCGCTCACAAGAAGAGCGCCATGACCCTTAAGCTCAATCAGGTCGGCTGATAACCACCACACAAAGAAATGAGGACCGTCCCAGAGGGGACGGCCCTTTTCTTATGCTTTCTTCCGCTCCAGCGTGAGCACCACCACCTCCGGCCGGTTGAACAGGCGGAGGGTGGGCCCGGAGTTTCCCAGTCCCCTGGAGACGAACACGTCGCTCCCGTTGGCGGTGTAGAACCCGGCCGTGTAGGAGGGGAAGAGCCTGCGCTCCGCGCTGACCAGGCCGTCGGTGAAGGGCAGGCGGATGAGGCCCCCGTGGCCGTGCCCGGAGATGACCAGATCCGCGCCCAGAAGGCTGTATTGCTTTTCAAAGTAGTTGTTCCGGTGGGCCAGCAGCAGCCAGAAGCCGTCACCCCACGCCTCCCGCACCTCCTGGGCCAGCTCCTCCGGGGTCTTCTGGTCGGCAAAGCCGTTGGGATCGTCGATGCCCGCCAGGAGCACCCGGTCCCCGCTCCGCTCCAGGAGGACGTACTCGTTGGAGAGCACCGCCACCCCCGCCTCCTCCAGCTCCCGCTTCAGCTCCCGAACGCCGGGCAGGGCCCACTCGTGGTTGCCGGTGATAAAGTAGGTGGGGGCGATGTCCGCCAGGGCTCCGCCCAGGGCAGCGGCGTAGCTGTGGGGCGTTTTGCGGTACTGGTCCAGCAGATCGCCGGTGAGAAAGATGTAGTCCGGTCCGGCCTCCCGGACGCGGGAAAGCAGCTCCTGGTTGTCCTCCCCGAAGTAGGCGCCGTGGAGGTCTGAGAGCTGCACGATCACGCAGCCGTCAAACCCCTCCGGCAGGCGGGGGGAGGCGTAGGTGAAGCGCTGGGTCTGGAGGGCGTGGTTGCTCCACCAGAGGAACAGGGCGCACAGCGCCAGCAGCACCAGCAGCTTGAGCAGACGGCGGGATCTCCTGCGGGGTCTTCTTCTCTTGGTCATGTCTTGCTTCCTCTTCTCAAAATATGGATGGCTCCAGTAGGATAGTATACCACGGTTTTCAGAAAAAACCAAGAGGGACAGACCGGAGGCAGATACAGAGATATGGTCCTCCCTGCGGCGCTGGGCCGGGATGCAGAAGCAGGGCGGCGTCTTTCTGACGCCGCCCTGTTCTGGGCCTGCTGCTTACAGGATTCCGGTGCCGGCTCCCGCCTGGCTGTCAGATATTGACGATTTCATACTCCCTGACGCCCAGACCCAGCTGAGCGGCGGCTTCCACCGTCAGAATGCCGTTGCGGGACTCCATGCGCTCAATGAGAGCGGCCTTGCCCGGGTCTTTGGAGGCGTACACCGCGTCCACGCAGGCCTGGTCCACAGCAACAGGGTCCAGGGAGGCGAAGATGCCGATATCCATCATCTCCGGATCCGCCGGGGACGCGCAGCAGTCGCAGTCCACGCTCAGGCGGTTGGCCACGTTGATATACACAATGTTCTCCCGGCCCATGTAGGTCATCACAGACTCGTCCGCATCGGCCATGGACTCCAGGAAGCCGTCGTGGTCCGCGTTCATCAGCGCCTTAAAGGAGGTCTCGCCGCTGCCGGAGGTGTGGATCCACTGCTTGCCGTGGGCGGAGGCCACGCCGATGGACATATTCTTCAGCGCGCCGCCCAGTCCGGCCATGGGGTGGCCCTTGAAGTGGGACAGCATGAGCATGGAGTCGTAGTTTTTCAGGTTTTCGCCCACAAAGTTCTCCTTCAGGCGCTTGCCGCCGGCGACGGGCAGGCTCATCTCGCCGTGCTCATCCATCAGGTCACAGGGGGCGATATCCATGAAGCCGTGGTCCTTCATGGTCTGCCAGTGGGCCGCGCTGGTGTTGCGGCGGCCCTTATAGGCGGTGTTGCACTCCACGATGGTGCCGCTGAGCTCCTTGACCAGGGGCGCGATGAGGGCGGGCTGGAGGAAGTTGTGGCCGCCGGGCTCGCCGGTGGAGATCTTCACCGCCACCTTGCCCTTCAGGCTTACGCCCAGGGCGTGGTAGATCCTTTGCAGCGCCTCGGGGGTAATCTCCTCTGTGAAATAAACCTTTGCTTTTTCCATGGTTGTTCTCCTTATAATAGATTTGCAGACGTATGGCCAGACGGCCTCATTATACCCCCTGGAGTGGCGTCCAAGTCAAGAGCAGTTTTGTCAATGGCAGGGAAATCCATTTTTCAAAAGCGCTGTCTGCCGCAGGGACGATTCACCCGATGGTGATCTCCTCCTGGGGCAGGGTGACGGGCGGCAGGGCCCGCTTCTCCAGCAGGGCCACGGCGAAGGAGATGCTGCCCACACGGCCGCAGTACATGAGGAAGATAATCACCGCCTGGCTCAGGGGCAGCAGGTCCCGGGTGATCCCGGTGGTCATGCCGGCGGTGCCGATGGCGGAGAAGGTCTCGAAGAGCACGTCCGTCAGGGGCATGGCCTGGACCGCGCTGATCACCAGGGCCCCGGCCAGGGCCAGGAGCAGGTTGGTGTAGAGCACGGAGGTGGCCTTCTTCAGCGCGCCGTCCCCGATGCTGCGGCCAAAGGCGTTGGCGCTCCGCTCCCGGCGCACGCCGGACAGGGCGTGGAGGAGGACCACAAACACCGTGGTGGTCTTGACGCCGCCGGCCGTGGAGCCGGGGCTGCCGCCGATGAACATGAAGATGATGGTCAGCAGGAGGCTGCCCGGGCTGAGGGCGGCGGTGTCCGTGGAGTTGAACCCGGCGGTGCGGGGGGTGACCGCGTCAAAGAGGGCGGAGAGAATCTGCTCCCCCAGGGGCCGCCCCGCGCCCAGGTTCTCCCGCTCCAGCAGGAAGAAGAGAGCCCCGCCCCCCAGGGTCAGCGCCGCCGTCACCGTGAGCACCACCTTGGTCTGAAGCCGGTAACGCCGCCAGCGGAGCTTATTGCGCACCAGATCGTCCCACACCAGAAAGCCCAGCCCTCCCACCAGGATCAGCGCGCAGATGGTCAGGCTCACCAGGGGGTCCCCGGCGTAGGCGGTGAAGGAGGAATAGGGGCCGCTGTAGGGCCCCATCAGGTCAAAGCCCGCGTTGCAGAAGGCGGAGACGCTGTGCCACACGCCGTAGTAGATCCCGCGGCCCAGGCCCATCTCCCCCGCAAACCGGACGCTCAGCAGCACAGCCCCCAGCCCCTCGATCAGCAGCGTGCCCAAAAAGACCCGGCGGATAAAGGGGGCGAAGCCGCCCAGCTGGTTATAGCTGATGCCCTCCACCACCACCTCCCGCTGGCGCAGGCCCATCCGCCGGCGCAGCAGCAGGAGAAAGAGGGTGGCGATGGTCATAAATCCCAGGCCGCCGATCTGGATGAGGACAATGATGACCATCTGCCCGAAGGTGGTCCAGTAGGTCCCCGTGTCCTGCTGCACCAGGCCGGTGACGCAGGAGGCGGAGGTGGCGGTGAACAGCGCGTCGCCAAAGGACGCGCCGCCGGGCTCCACGCTGGCGATAGGCAGCATCAGCAGCCCCGTGCCCAGCAGGATCATGATGAAGAAGCCCAGGGCAATGATCTGCACGTTGGACAGCTTCGCTTTTTTCTGTCGTTTCATATCTTTTCGGCTTCTTTCTATCCCGGCCCCGGCGGTCTCCTGCCGCCCGGCTACATCATCTGGGCCTCAATTTTCTGCTCCAGCCTCTTCAGGCGCTCCAGGTTCTCCTTGCCCACGCACCCCACCAGGAGGTAGCGCCTGTTGAACGGATCGTGGATGAAGTGGTAGAGAAGGTGGAAATCCTTAATCTGGCTGGTATTGGTCACGTGGATCCGGGGGCCGGTGCAGGGGTGGACGTTTCCGCCGATGGACACGTGCTTTTCGTCTAAGTACGTCACAGGCAGGTTCTGGTCAATCAGGTCATAGACCTTCTTCTCCAGCTCCTCAATGTCAAAGCTGGGCTTGCGGTCATCGGGGAAGGTGATGACGAAGCCGTGGCGGACGTCGTCGTGGCCGCACCGCTCCAGCTCCTCCGGGGGCATGCAGAATTCGCACAGGTCCTCCGCCGTGTGGGACATGAGCCGGAAGGGCAGGGACTTATAGACAATGTCGTAGATCTCCCGGGGCTTGGGGCCGAAGATGTTGGGCCGGGTGATGACCACCTCCTCCCCCACGCCGATGAGCAGGTCCGCCTTCACCTGGAGCAGGGGGTAGACCAGATCGAAGTGCTCCACAATCACCCGCTTGCCCTTGTGGAGGGCCTGGGTGATGGCGTCGGCCAGGACGCTCATCTGGGTGAAGCCGTTCTCAAAGCGGATGTCCAGGTGGTAGGTGTGGGGGGAGAAGAAGCTGCGCTCGTCGTCCAGGTCCAGAAGGGGCAGGGGCCGGACGTACACGCCGTCGTCGTCGTTGGTCAGATCCAGGCCCGGGAACATGCCCCGGATGAGAGCGCTCTTGCCGGAGCCCGCCTCTCCGATGATGCCGATGAGCTTGTCAAAGGGGGAGAGATAGAGCTGCACCAGCTGCATCCCCAGCTGATACATGCGCTTGTGGCCGCGGGGGGCAAAGTAGGTGCTGATGATGTGGCTTGCTTGGCGGTCAAACATGTTCTTTCTCCTTTCAAAGTTGGCGCGGGTGTGTGTCCTCCATTGTAGCACACTTTTTCCCTGCTGAAAAGGCCCACAGAGAAAAAATGGATTGCATTTCTCCGGGTTTTATTATATAATACAGCCACATTGATATAGATCATTTTGAGCTTGAAGGAGGTACGGCAATGGCAGAAATTGTTCGCGTTGCGTCGGCGGGCACGCTGGAGTCCAGCGACGTGTACGTGGAGATCGAGCCCTGGGAGCAGGGCGTGGAGATCCAGCTGGAGAGCGTGGTGAAGGGGCAGTTCGGCAGCGCCATTGAGAGCGCTGTGCGCGCCACCCTGGCGGCGTGCGGCGTGGAGCGGGCCAGGCTCACGGTGTCGGACCGGGGGGCGCTGGAGTGCGTCATCCGGGCCCGGGTGGAGACCGCGGTTTTACGGGGAAGGGGGGAGAGCTGATGCGCCGGTCCATGCTGTTTCTGCCGGGCAACACGCCCAACATGCTGGTCAACGGGCCCTACCTGGGCGCGGACGCCCTGATTCTGGATCTGGAGGACGCGGTGGCCCCCTCGGAGAAGGACGCGGCCCGTCTGCTGGTGCGCAGCGCCATCCGGGACATGGACTTCCGGGGCTGCGAGATCATCGTGCGCATCAACTCCATTGACACCGGCTTCTGGCAGGCGGATATCGACGCCATCCTGCCCCAGGGGCCGGATCTGATCCTGCTGCCCAAGTCCGGCTCCGCCCAGGACATCCTCACGGCGGACGAGTACATCACCCGGACAGAGGAGCGGCTGGGCATGGCCCCCAACACGGTCCGGCTCATGCCCCTCATCGAGACGGCCCTGGGGGTGGAGAACGCCTTTGCCATCGCCTCGGCCAGCCCCCGGGTGGCGGCCCTCTTCCTGGGGGCGGAGGATCTGACGGCGGATCTCCGCTGCCAGCGGACCAAGGAGGGGCGGGAGATCGAGTACGCCCGCACCCGTCTGGTGACGGCGGCCCGGGCCGCCGGGGTGGACGTGTACGACACCCCCTTCACCGACGTGAACGACGACGCCGGCATCCGCACCGACGCGGCCTATGCCAAGGCCCTGGGCTTCACCGGCAAGGCCTCCATCTCCCCCCGCCACGTGGAGGTCATCAACCAGGTGTTCAGCCCCACCATGAAAGAGATCGACTACGCCTACGAGGTCATGGACGCCATCCGGCTGGCCAAGGAGCAGGGCCGGGGGGCCATCGCCCTGCGGGGCAAGATGATTGACGCGCCCATTGTGAACCGGGCGCAGCAGACCATCGCGGCGGCCCGTGAGCTGGGCCTGGGAAGGGAGGATGCGCAGTGAGCACGAAAGTGGTAAAGTCCATCCGGGAGGCCATTGCGCTGACCGGCCTGAGAGACGGCATGACCGTGTCCTTCCACCACCACCTGCGAAACGGCGACTATGTGCTCAACATGGTCATGGAGCAGATCGCGGATCTGGGCATCCGGGACCTGACGGTGAACGCCAGCTCCCTCTTTGACGCCCACCAGCCCCTGGCGGACCACATCCGCAATCACGTGGTCACCGGGGTTCTCACCGACTACATGGCCGCCGGCCTGGGCCGGGAGATCTCCCGGGGCCTGCTGGAGAGGCCGGTGGAGTTCCGCACCCACGGCGGCCGGCCCAGCGACATCGCCAGCGGCCGCACGCCGGTGGACGTGGCCTTCATCGCCGCCCCCAGCGCGGACCCCATGGGCAACTGCTCCGGCAAGTACGGCAAGTCCGCCTGCGGAAGCCTGGGCTACGCGGCGGCGGACGCCATGTACGCCAAAAAGGTGGTGGTCATCACCGACGGCCTGGTCCCCTACCCCCTGCTGGACTGGTCCATTCCCGAGATCTATGTGGACTATGTGGTGGAGGTGGAGGCCATCGGCAACCCGGCGGGCATCGTCTCCGGCACCACCCGCATCACCCGGGACCCGGTGGGGCTGGTGATGGCCTCCTACGCGGCCAGGGTCATCGAGCACTCGGGGCTCCTGGAGGAGGGCTTCTCCTTCCAGACCGGGGCCGGCGGCGCGTCCCTGGCGGCGGCCAGCTTCCTCAAGGACATCATGCTCTCCAAGGGCGTGAAGGGCAGCTTCGGCCTGGGGGGCATCACCGGATATATGGTGGACATGCTCCGGGCCGGGTGCTTCCAGTCCCTGTTGGACGTGCAGTGCTTTGATCTCCAGGCGGTGGAGTCCCTGCGCACCGATCCCCGGCACCAGGAGATCTCCGCCCTCCATTACGCCAGCCCCACCATGCGCAGCGCGGTGGTGGACAGCCTGGACGTGGTGATCCTGGGGGCCACGGAGATCGACACGGACTTCAACGTCAACGTCCACACCGACTCCAACGGATATATCATGGGCGGCTCCGGCGGCCACAGCGACACGGCGGCGGGGGCCAAGCTGGCTATGATTATCGCCCCCATGTTCCGGGCCCGCCTGCCCATTGTCACGGACCGGGTGACCTGCGTATCCACGCCGGGCCGGGACATCGACGTGCTGGTGACCCAGGGCGGCATCGCCGTGAACCCCAAAAACGGGGCCCTGGCCCAGCGGCTGCGGGACGCGGGGCTGCCGGTTCTGGACATCCATGAACTCAAGGCGAAGGCGGAGGCCATCACAGGCACGCCCAAGGCTCTGCCCAAGGGGGATCGGGTGGTGGCGGAGGTCATCAGCCGGGACGGCGGGGTGCTGGACCGGATCTGCGCCGTGCCGGAGCTGTAGGGCGGCAGCATTACCAGAAAAATTACTAAAAATAATGAAGGAGTAGCGCAATGAGGGAAATCGACGCAGGGCAGATTACCCAGGTGGTGAGCAGGCTGTGCATCCAGGCCAACCGCCAGCTGCCCCAGGACATGAAAAACCAGATCGAGGCCTGCCGGTCCCGGGAAGACTGGGCCCCGGCCAGGGAGATTCTGGACCGGATTGTGGAGAACTACCAGATCGCCGGGGACAATGACCGGCCCATCTGCCAGGACACGGGCATGGCCTGCGTGTTCCTGAAGATCGGCCAGGACGTGCACATCAGCGGGGACCTCCGCGCCGCCGTGGATGAGGGCGTCCGCCAGGGCTACGCCCAGGGCTTTCTCCGCAAGAGCGTGGTCCGGGACCCCCTGGACCGGGTCAACACCGGGGACAACACCCCGGCCATGCTCTACATTGACCTGGTTCCCGGCCAGGAGGTGGAGATCACCGTGGCCCCCAAGGGCTTTGGCAGCGAGAACATGAGCCAGATCAGGATGCTGCGGCCCTCCGACGGCGTGCAGGGGGTGAAGGACTTTGTGCGCAAGGTGGTGGAGGACGCGGGCCCCAACCCCTGCCCGCCCATCGTGGTGGGCGTGGGCATCGGCGGCACCTTCGACAAGGCGGCGTATCTGGCCAAGCGGGCCCTGATGCGCCCGGTGGACCAGCGCAGCGCTGTGCCCTACTACGCCCAGCTGGAGGCGGAGCTGCTGGAGGAGATCAACGCCCTGGGCATCGGGCCCCAGGGCTTCGGCGGCCGGACCACGGCCCTGGCGGTGAATATTGAGCAGTGCCCCACCCACATTGCGGGCCTGCCGGTGGCGGTGAACATCAACTGCCACGTGACCAGACATAAGACGGAGGTGCTCTGATATGCCGGTATCCATCAAGACCCCCCTGAGCCGGGAGCAGGCCCGGCAGCTGAAGGCCGGGGACAGCTGCCTCATCTCCGGCGTGATCTACACGGCCCGGGACGCGGCCCACAAGCGGCTGTGCGAACTGGCGGAGCAGGGCAAGCCCCTGCCTGTCGACATGACGGACGCGGTGATCTACTATGTGGGACCCACCCCGGCCCGGCCCGGCGAGGCCATCGGCTCCGCCGGCCCCACCACCTCCTACCGCATGGACGCCTACAGCCCTCTGCTCATCTCCCTGGGGGAGACGGGCATGATCGGCAAGGGCAAGCGGGGCCCGGAGGTGATCGCGGCCATGAAGGAGCACGGCGCGGTGTACTTCGGGGCCATCGGCGGCTGCGGGGCCCTTCTGAGCCAGTGCGTGAAGAAGGCGGAGATTGTGGCCTATGAGGATCTGGGGGCGGAGGCCGTCCGCCGCCTGGAGGTGGAGGACTTCCCGGTGATTGTGGTCATCGACAGCCAGGGCAATAACCTCTATGAGACCGGCCGTCAGGCGTATCTGGAATCCAGGTAATTGATCCTCTAAACGTTCTTTTTGATTCTTTTTCTTTCAAGAAAAAGAATGATGACTAAATGACCAAAGGAGGCGGGCGGATGTTTCATATTAACGCACAGTCCGACGTGCCGGTCTACCGGCAGCTGGTGGACGAGATCCGCTCCGCCATCCGCGCCGGCCGTCTGGCCGCCGGCGCGCAGCTGCCCACGGTGCTGGCCATGGCCGAGGATCTGGGTCTGGCCCGGGGCACCATCAAGCGGGCCTACGACGAGCTGGAGCTGCTGGGTCTGGTGGAGAAGGTCCAGGGCCGGGGCACCTTCGTCTGCTACCGCCCCCCCAGCGCCGGCAGCCGGAAGGAGCAGGCCATGGACCTCATTGACCGGATGCTGGACGGCATGGGGGAGCTGGGCTTCTCCACGGAGGAGATCGGCATCTTTCTGGAGCTGAAGCTGCGGGAGCGGGCGGTGAATGCCCCGGACGTCAGGGTTGCGGTCATCGAGAGCAGCAGCGAAAACCTCTCCCAGATGGCCCGGCAGCTGCGGCAGCTGGAGGGCGTGGAGATCTGCTCCTACCTTCTCTCCAGCGTGGAGGCCTACCCCTACAACCTGGACGAGGAGGCGGATCTCATCGTCACCACCGGCGAGCACGCCTGCCAGCTGAAAAATCTCCTGCCCCAGAGCGACAAAATTGCAAGGGTGGCGCTGCGGCTTTCCTTGTCCGCCATGGCGGAGATCGTCCGGCTCCAGCCCGGGGAGCGGGTGGGCGTGCTGGGGTGCAGCCAGCGGTTCGGGGACTTGCTTTTTGAGGCCTGCGCCGCCTTCGCCGGGGACGCGGCGGTCCGGACGCCCGCCGTGGTGTCCCGGGAGCTGGACCTGCCCGCCTTTTTGGCGGAAAAGGACGCTGTTTTGGCGCCGGAGGACCTGGAAAAATACCTGGAGCCGGACGGCGTGGAGCAGATGCGCCGCTTTGCCCGCAGGGGAAAGCTCATCCGCTGCGCCTACGAGATCGACGAGGGCTCCTTCCTCTATTTGCAGGAAAAAATTGAGCGCTTGCGCGAGCGAAAATAACCCATGGGCCGCGCCTCCCGCGTTTTGCAGGAGGTGCGGCTTTTCTTGCAAAACAAGAAAAACGCGAAGGATTTCCTTCTTTTCTCTTGACAATAGATATAGTTCAATGTAATATATAGATATATGCTTTTGGGAAAATCCAAGGGCAAAAACGATGCAGAGGTGGCTTCCATGGAGATTGGGAAAAAGAAAGTATTGGTAATCGGAGTCATCGGCGCGGACGTACACGCGGTGGGCAACAAGATCCTCTACCACGCGTTTACGGAGGCCGGCTTCGATGTGGTCAACCTGGGCGTCATGGTGTCCCAGGAGGAGTACATCGCGGCGGCCATCGAGTCCAACGCCGACGCCATTGTGGTCTCCTCCCTGTACGGACAGGGGGAGCTGGACTGCCGCGGAATGCGGGAGAAGTGCGACGAGGCCGGCCTGAAGGGCATCCCCCTGCTGGTGGGCGGCAACATCGTCATTGGCAAGCAGACCTTCGAGGACGTGGAGAAGCGGTTCAGGGAGATGGGCTTTGACCGGGCCTTCCCCCCCAACACGCCGCCGGAGACCACCATCGAGGCCCTGCGGGAGCTGCTGGGCATGGACGGTGAGGGCGCATGAGGCCCGTCCTGCTCATCGACTTTGGCAGCACCTACACCAAGCTGACGGCCGTTGACCTGGACGGCGAGGCCCTGCTGGGCACGGCCGCGGCCTACACCACCGTCCAGACCGACATCAGCGACGGCCTCCGGGAGGGACTGGCCCGCCTGGAGGAGAGGACCGGGAAGCTGGACTACCTTCAGACCTACGCCTGCTCCTCCGCCGCCGGCGGCCTGCGGATGATCGCCAGCGGCCTTGTGCCGGAGCTGACCAGCGAGGCGGCCAAGCTGGCCAGCCTGGGGGCGGGGGCCAAGATCGTGGGCCTCTACTCCTTTGAGCTGACGGAGGACGATCTGGAGGACATCCAGGCCGCCAGGCCGGACATCTTCCTGCTGGTGGGCGGCACCGATGGGGGCAACCAGGAGTGCATCCTCCACAACGCCAAGATGCTGGCCTCCCTGCCCCCCGCCTTCCCCATCGTGGTGGCGGGAAACCGGGTGGCCGCCCGGGCGTGCCAGCGGATTCTGGCGGGGCACGAGGTCCACGTGTGCCCCAACGTCATGCCCAAGTTCGGCGTTTTGCAGATCGAGCCCACCCAGAGCAAGATCCGGGAGATCTTCCTCAACCGGATCGTCCAGGCCAAGGGCCTGTCCCAGGTGACGGACCTCCTCTCCGGCATTCTCATGCCCACCCCGTCGGCGGTGCTCCAGGCCATGGAGCTGCTGGCCAAGGGCTGCGAGGGGGAATTGGGCATCGGGGATCTGGTGGCGGTGGACGTGGGCGGCGCAACCACCGACGTCTACTCCATGGCCGACGGGATGCCCGAGCAGATGAACACCGTCTACAAGGGCCTGCCGGAGCCCTTCTCCAAGCGGACCGTGGAGGGGGACATCGGGATGCGCTACAGCATCAGGGGCATCGTGGAGGCGGCGGGCCTTCCCCGGGTCAGCCAGCTCTCCGGCCTCAGCCAGGACCGGGTGGAGGCGCTGGTGGACATGCTCCGGGCCAACACGGACCGCCTGCCCGACGGCGACAGGGAGCTGGAGAACCTGGACTACGCCCTGGCCTCCCTGGCCGTGGAGACGGCGGTGGCCCGCCACGCGGGCACCATGGAGGAGACCTACACCCTGATGGGGCAGACCTTTGTCCAGTCCGGGAAAAATCTGACCAACGTCAGGCAGATCGTCGTCACCGGCGGCAGCCTGATTCACGCGGAGCGGGTGGCGGAGATTGCCCGCCACGCCCTCTATTCCACCGCCCAGCCGGCCTCCCTGCGGCCGAAGGAGGCGGACATCTGGGTGGACCGGACCTACATTCTGGCCGCCATGGGGCTTCTGGCGGCCCACGAGCCCCAGACCGCCCTGCGAATCATGAAAAAGGAGCTGGAGAAGCATGGATATCAAAAATAAGCGCATTCCCGACGACGAGTTCGCCCGCCTGCGGCAGGAGGTCCTGACCCAGTGGCCCACCGGGAAGGACGTGGATTTGCAGGAGGCCGTGGACTACCACAAGGCCATGGAGGAGGACCGGATCTTCTCCAAGAAGCTGCTGGCCGCCAAGGCGGAGGGCAAGACCCTGGTGCAGCCCCGGGCCGGCGTGCCGGTCATCAGCGAGCACATCAAGCTCATGGAGCACCTCCAGGACGCCGGCGAGGCGGACCTGCTGCCCACCACCATTGACAGCTACACCCGCCAGAACCGCTACGAGGAGGCGGAGAACGGCATCAAGGAGTCCGTGCGCCTGAGCCGGGCCATGCTCAACGGCTTCCCGGCGGTGAACCACGGCGTGTCCGGCTGCCGCCAGGTCATCGAGAGCGTCCACACCCCCCTCCAGGTCCGCCACGGCACCCCGGACGCCCGGCTGCTCACCGAGATCACCTACGCCGGCGGCTTCACCAGCTACGAGGGCGGCGGCATCTCCTACAACCTGCCCTACTGCAAGAACATCCCCATGGAGCGCACCATCCGGGACTGGCAGTACGTGGACCGTCTCACGGGCCTCTATGAGGAGATGGGCGTATCCATCAACCGGGAGCCCTACGGCCCCCTCACCGGCACCCTGGTGCCCCCCTGCATCTCCCACGCCGCGGCCATCATCGAGGCCCTGCTGGCGGCGGAGCAGGGCGTGAAGAACATCACCGTGGGCTACGGCCAGTGCGGCAATCTGGTCCAGGACGTGGCGGCCATCCGCACCCTCCAGGAGCTGACGGACGAGTATCTGGCCAAGTACGGCTACACGGATGTGGACGTGACCACGGTGCTCCACCAGTGGATGGGCGGCTTCCCGGCGGACGAGGCCAAGGCCTTCGGCGTCATCTCCACAGGCAGCCTCATCGCCGCCTTCTCCAAGGCCACCAAGGTCATCGTCAAGAGCCCCCACGAGGCCGTGGGCATCCCCACCATGGAGGCCAACGCCCAGGGCCTGCGCTGCACCAAGCAGGTGGTGAACATGATGGCGGACCAGACCTTCCAGGACGCCCGGCTGCCCCAGGAGGAGGAGATCATCCGCCAGGAGACCCGGTGCATCGTGGACAAGTGCTTCGAGCTGGGCCAGGGGGACATCGCCATGGGCGTGTGCCGTGCCGTGGAGGCCGGCGTGCTGGACATCCCTTTCGCCCCCTGCCGCTACAACGCGGGCCTGATGCTGCCCTGCCGGGACAACAACGGCGCGGTGCGCATCCTCAACCCCGGCAACCTGCCCCTTACCCAGGAGCTCAAGGACTTCCATGCCGGCAAGATCGACGAGCGGGCCAAGGCGGAGAACCGGAAGGCCTCCTTCCAGATGGTCATCGACGACGTGTACTCCATCGGCAAGGGCCGTCTGGTGGGCCGTCCCCGGTATTAAGACGTACAGGAAAACATTCTTTTTCTTTGTGAACAAAGAAAAAGAATCAAAAAGAAAAACTTTACAAGTGTTTTTATAGGCTGCCGGCAGTCTAACGGCAGCGCGTGACGTTAGACTGCCGGCAGCTGCGGGTTTTGACCTCTAAAGTTCTTTTTGCTTCCTTTTTCTTTCAAGAGAAAGGAAGAGAAAAAAGAATCATTACTGAATTATTGAGGAGAGAACATATCATGAAAATCACAGACGTCATCTGCTCCCCCGGCCGCACCGGCTTCTACTTTGACGATCAGCGGGCCATCAAGGCCGGCGCGGGCCACGACGGCGTGTTCTACACCGGCGATCCTGTCACCGAGGGCTTTGCCTCCGTGCGCCAGGCCGGCGAGTCCATCTCCGTGATGCTGGTGCTGGAGGACGGCCAGATCGCCTACGGCGACTGCGCGGCCGTGCAGTACTCCGGCGCGGGCGGACGGGATCCCCTCTTCCTGGCCCGGGATTTCATCCCCATTATTGACCAGCACATCAAGCCCCAGCTGGTGGGCAGGGAGGCCAACGACTTCCGGGGCCTGTGCGCCATGATGGAGGCCATCCAGGTGGAGGGCAAGCGGCTGCATACCGCCATCCGCTACGGCGTGTCCCAGGCCATTCTGGACGCGGTGGCCAAGGCCACGGGCCGCCTCATGTGCGAGGTGGTGGCGGACGAGTACGGCTGCACCGTGTCCGAGACCCCCGTCCCCGTGTTCACCCAGTCCGGCGACGACCGCTACGACAACGCGGACAAGATGATTATCAAGGGCGCGCAGGTGCTGCCCCACGCCCTCATCAACAACATCGACACCAAGCTGGGCCGCAAGGGCGAGAAGCTGGCCGAGTACGTGGCGTGGCTGAGCAAGCGCATCCAGGAGAAGCGCATTGACCCCAGCTACACCCCGGTTCTGCACATCGACGTGTACGGCACCATCGGCGCGGCCTTCGGCAACAACAACTACAAGGAGATGGCCGACTATCTGGCCACCCTGGAGGAGGCCGCCAAGCCTTTCCACCTGCGCATTGAGGGCCCCATGGACTGCGACTGCGACCGTGAGACCCAGGTGGAGGCCCTGGCGGGCCTGACCCGCGAGCTGGACGAGCGGGGCATCAACGTGGAGCTGGTGGCTGACGAGTGGTGCAACACCCTGGAGGACATCAAGATCTTTGCCGACCGCAAGGCGGGCCACATGGTCCAGATCAAGACCCCGGACCTGGGCGGCATCAACAACACCATTGAGGCTGTGCTCTACTGCAAGGAGAAGGGCATCGGCGCCTACCAGGGCGGCACCTGCAACGAGACGGACCGCAGCGCCCAGGTGTGCGTCCACTGCGCCATGGCCACCCAGCCGGTGCAGATCCTCGCCAAGCCCGGCATGGGCGTGGACGAGGGCTTCATGATCGTCTACAACGAGATGAACCGGATCCTGGCCGTGCGCAAGGCCAGAGGCCAGAAGAAGTAAGCAAGTGAAACACCCCCGCCGGACGGCGGGGGTGTTTTTTTGCCAGGGAAATCCATTTTTACAGCGGCAGATGGATCCTTTCGGGATTTGTGTAGGGGCGAGCGATGCTCGCCCCTACAGGAAACTGCGTTTTTCGGAAAATTGATTTCTGTGTTTTTTTGCGCCGCCCCCTTGACAGGCAACCGTATTATGTGTATAATACAGCTAAACCGTATTATAGAGCTAGTACAGTTTGCAAAACAGCGGAGGGAGGCGGCAGAATATGGTGTCCTTTGACGGACTGCGCCTGGGGGACGGCGGGCCCATCTATCAGCAGATTGTCCGCTATCTCCAGCGGGGGCTGGCGGCGGGGACCATCTGCGCCGGGGACGAGCTGCCCTCCCGGCGGGTGCTGTCCGCCCGGCTGGGGGTGAACCCCAACACCGTCCAGAAGGCCTACCGCCTTCTGGAGGAGGCGGGGCTCATCGCCTCCCACGCCGGGGCCAAAAGCTTCGTCTCCGCGGGGCCGGCAGAGATCGAGGCCGTCCGGGCCCAGCTTTTGACGGAGGAGGCCCGGCGGCTGGTGGAGGCCCTGCGCCAGACCGGGGCCAGCCGGGAGGAGGCTATGGCCCTGCTGGGCCGGCTGTGGGATGAAAAGGAGGAGACACAGGATGAGACAACATAAGCACCTCTCCCTGCTGGGGCTGTGGGTGGAGAACTGCCTGGGCAAGGTCCTGGCCCTGCTGGGGCTCATGGCTGCCCTGGAGACCATTGTGTTCGGCGTGTGGCTGTACCTGCTGCCGGAGCGGCCCATGGAGGAGGTCCTCAAGGGTGTGCCCTTCCTCTTCCTGGGTGGATGGATCGCCCTGTTCCACCTGCTGACCCACTGCGGGGACGAGCGCAGGGCCGTGGGCTGTACGCTCCGCCGCCTGCGGGTGCCGGAGGGCGCGGCCCTGGCCTGGAAGAGCCTGTTCGGGGCCGTCTGCTTCCTGCTCCTCTGGGCGGTCCAGACGGCGGTGTGCCTGGGTATGGGCCTCTGGTACGCGGCCGCTGTGGGCCCCGCCTACCGCAGCGCCCAGACGGTGCTGCTGGCCTTCTACCGGATCCCCTTCCTCCACAGCCTGCTCCCCCTGGCGGAAACGGCGGGCTACCTGCGCAATCTCCTGTTCGCGGCGGCCATGGGCCTGGAGACCGGCCTGTGCTCCTGGCGGATGCGCCGGGGCAGCCGGGCCCTCTTTGGCCGGACTGTGGCAGCGGCGGCGGCGTTCCTGTTTTCCCAGGGCATGGGCGGGCTCACCGGCTCCCTCTGGCTGGGCCTGGGGGCCGCCGCCCTGGCGGGGCTGGACGCCCTGCTGGCCCTGACATACGGAGAGGAGGGGCTGGAATGAAGAAGCGGACCATCCGCTGGGACAGACTGGTTCCGCCGGGCATGAACGGGCGGCGGGAGGCGGGGCAGCTGGCCGCCGGGCTGGCGGCGGGGCTGGTGTGGAACGCCGCCGCCTTCCTGGTCCCCTTTCTCCAGGAATATGAGCGGCTGACGTGGGTGCGGGCGGCCTTTGAACCCTTTGACCGCCACCTGCGCCGCGCCCTGATCCCCTTTGCCCTGCTGGCCGGGTGGATGGTGGCTTTGGCCCTGGTCCACCTCCTCTCCCACTACCAGGAGAGCCGGAGCATCTACCTCATGCGCCGCCTGCCGGATCGGGGGGAGCTGTGGCGGCGGTGCCTGACCCTGCCCCTGACGGGGCTGGCGGCTGTGCTGATCCTGACCCTGGGACTGAGCGTCCTCTACTTCTGGCTGTATGAGACCTACGCGCTCATTGATACGAACAGCCAGGGGCGCTGGTACTGGACGCTCCACAGGATGTTTTACGAATAGAGGAGGGTTGAGCCATGTTGGAAATCAAGAATCTGCAAAAGGTGTACGGCATACCCGGCGTGAGCGCCAAACCCGCCCTGAACGGCGTGGACCTGTCCGTCGGTCAGGGGGAACTGGTGGGCCTCTTTGGGGAGAACGGCGCGGGCAAGACCACCCTGCTCAAGTGCGTCCTGGGCCTGCTGGGATACGCGGGGACCATCACCCTGGACGGGGAGCCGGTGACACGGGCGAACATCGCCCGCCTCTCCTTCGCCACCTGTGAGCACTCCTTCTTCCCCCATCTCACCCCGGCGGGCCACCGGGACTTCTACCGGGAGCACTTCCCCCGCTGGCGGGAGAAGCGGTTCCAGGCCCTGATGGACTTCTTCCAGCTGCCCATGGACAAGGCCCCCGGGAGCTTCTCCACCGGCCAGAAGAACCAGTTCGAGGTGATCCTGGCCCTGTCCCAGGGGGCGGACTACATCCTCATGGACGAGCCCTTTGCGGGCAACGACGTGTTCAACCGGGAGGACTTCTACAAGGTCCTGCTGGGCATCCTGGAGCCCACGGAGACCGTGGTGCTTTCCACCCACCTGCTGGAGGAGGTGGAGCACTTCGTGGGCCGGGCGGTGCTGCTGCGGGCCGGCGCGGTGGTGGGGGACACGTCCGTGCTGGAGCTGGAGGAGCGGGGCATGGATCTGATGGCCTTTGTCAAGTCCACCTATGGCTATGAGCCGGATCGGGTGAGCCGGGCCCTGGACCGGCTCACGGAGGAGGGGGAGGAGGAAACGCCGTGAAAAAGAATCTGACCCGGCTGGGGGCGGTGTTCTGTCTGTCCCTGGCGGTGCTGGTGTGCGCCCACCTGGCCCTGGGCTGGACGGAGGACAAGGTGGAGATCCGGGAGACCGTCCTGGCCGGGGACCGGTCCGCCGCCCAGGGCCTGGAGATCGCCTGCAGCGTCTACGACGACTCCCACCACCTCCGCTGGGACGCGACGCTGACCCTGGGCGGCGACATCGCGCCGGAGACGGAGTTCCAGTTCTTTACCGGCCGGCACTATTGGGAGATCCCGCCGGAGTACACCGCCCAGCTCTACCCGGCGCCCCTCAACTTCAGCATGTCTGGACGGGTTGCGGAGGACGATCAGCGTGACGCGGAGTATGAGTACATGGTCAGGCCAGCCATGGACGCGGCCAGCCGCACCGCCCCCGGGGAGAAGCGGACGGAGACCCTGCGCCTGGCGGACTACTACGACTGCTACCCCCTGGCCCTGGAGGCGTGGACGCCGGAGGGGCCCATCTACTCCACCTCCTGGCGGGGCAGCGGCCGCACCCTGGACAGGGAGGAGTGGCAGAAGGTGAACGACTATTTCCGGATGCCGGTGCCGCCGGAGGCTACGGTCACGGTGACAGCGGAGCGGAACGAGGCGGGGGAGCTGGTGGAGATCACCTGCGAGGAGACGGAGGCCGCGGAGCAGTTCGCCCCCATGTCCTCCGTGGGCGTGGCCTCCGGGGAGGCGCTGTACCTGCCGGTCATTCCCTCTCAGGAGGCGCCGGACCAGGTGGCGGCGGGGGTCCACGTGATCCCTCTGCTGGAGAAGGAGGACCGCCTGACCCCGGATCTGGACCATATCCGCCTGCTTTATCCCCTGGCGCTGGCAGCGGCGGACGATCTGATAGACTTTACCTGGAACCAGGACGGGAGCCTGCTGATGCTGTACACCCGGGAGGCGGGCAGGCTGGTCCTGACCACGGTTGATCCCCATACCGGGGAGACGGTCCAGCGACTGGAGCTGATGGACCTGGGGCCGGAGGAATGGGTGGGCCACATGGACCGGAGCGCCCTGTACATGGTCTACGGAAACGGCGAGGACGATTTTGTCCTGCTCCGGGAGGAGGCGGGGGTCCTCTCCCAGGTTCTCTCCGGGAAGCTGGGGCTGTCCTGGCCCATGACGGAGATGTTCTCCTCCTGGTCCCGGCTGGCCTGGGACGGTGAGCGGCTGGCCCTGGCGGGCTTTATCCAGGGCCGGATGGACCAGGAGAGCGGCACACGGCAGCCCATGGGCTTCGGCGCGGCGGTGTGGACCGGGGAGGGCCTGCAGTACGCCGGGTTCTATGAGTACGTCCCCGCCCGGGACTGGGAGAACTGGATGGAGGGCTACTACCGGCATCTGTTCGACGGCCGGGTGGAGGAGGCGGCCTTTCGCCCGTGAGCAGGCGTTGACCGGACAGACCGGCCGGCGGAGAGCGCGTCTGCGCAGGCCGCCCTTGACGAATAGGACCACCGGGAGCGAGAATGTCTCATTTTCGCTCCCGGTTTTTTTGAGAAATTTTAACAGGAAAAATGAACCGCGCGCAGGGCCGCGGCGAATATAGGGTGAACAGGCGCGGGAGGTGAAAGCGTGGATGCAAGAGAAATAGAGAGATGTATTGATGATTTTGGTACAGATATATACCGATTCTGCCTGAAGCTCTGCGCGGACAGGGCGGACGCCGAGGACTTGTACCAGCAGACCTTCCTGAAAGCGCTGGAAACAGAGCGGACCCTGGACTGGGAGAAAAACCCGAAGGCGCTGTTTTTCTCCTTGGCGCATAACCTCTGGAAAAGCGACAGAAGAAAGCAGGCGCGCCGAAGCAGGATCGCCCCCTGCGGCAATTTTGAGGATGCGGCGGAGACGGCGCTGCGCGTCGAGGAGAGTGTGGAGGAGGGCTATGTTCAGAAGGAGCTGGCCGAGGAGGTCCGCCAGATCATGGGGACTCTGCCGGAAAAATTTCAAGTGCCGCTGCTGCTATACTACCTCTCCGACTGCTCCATAGAGCAGATCGCGGCGATTATCAGGAAGCCGCCCGGCACCGTGAAGAGCCGGCTGTTCAAGGGCAGAAGCCTGATGAAAAAAAGATTGGAGGATGCAGGTTATGAGGGATAAACGCTTGAACGAGGAAATAGAGGACTTGATCCGGGCCTCTATGAAAATGACGGACGCGCCCGCCCCGGAGCTGAATCTCCGGCTCAAAGCGGCGCTGTATCAGCAGGAGGCCCTCCTGCGAAAGCGGCCTGCCGCCCATCAGGTATCCCTCTGGTATCTGCCGATGGTTCTCAATGGGATAACCTTTTTCCTGCTGGCGCTGGCCGCCCTGATGATGGTTGAAAATAGGTATGTATCCTACCTAGCCGCCGGCGTCTGCTGCTATGCCGGTGTGGCCGGCATACTGCTGACCATAGTGGGCGTAAAAAGAGCGAACATCAGAGAGGACTTCACCATCCGCATTGCGAAAAGGGGGGTATTGGCATGAATCAGGCAAAAAAGAACCGGCTTCCGCTGTATATTGGCATCCCGGTAATCCTGCTGCTTCTCTTTGTGCGGTTTGGTCTGTACTTTCTAAAAAGCGATGGCTTCAGCGGCCTCTCCATGCTGCTTCCGGTCCTGCTTCTTGGCTTCATCCTGTTTGCGCTGTGTACCTCCGCCCTGTTTGCGGCATGGGTGTACCAGGACTGTAAGGAGCGGGGCGATGACCCGGTGCTGTGGGCGATTGTGGTTTTTGCCGCCACGCCCTTTATCGGACTGCTGATCTACTTTCTGCGCCGTTCAGAGATCAAAACCACCTGTCCCGCCTGCGGACAGCGCATCTCCGCCAAGGCAAACTACTGCGAGGAATGCGGTGCGCATATTGAAAAGGAGGACACACGTATTATGGAAAAACAGGGAACGCGCCGCCTGGCGTGGATTGCCGCCGGTATTGTGAGCATGGCGCTTATGCTGGTATGCCTGACGGGCTTTATCGTCAGCGCGGCCGCTGGAAAGGGCGTGAACACAGACGCCGCCTCCGATGACCGCGTATGGAACCTGGGCACAATCAGCATGAATTACAGCGCCTGTCAGGATGGCGTCTGGAAGCTGGACTTCAGGCGTGCCAGCCAGGGATTTGTGAAGGAACAGAATATGACGATCGAGGACGCGGATGCCCAGCTGCTCCGGGCGGATATTTCCTGCGGCACAGTGCCGGATGGAGCGGCGCTGATCCTGTGGCTGGTGCAGGGAGATACCGTAAAATCAATGGATGTTACCAATCTGTCCCAGCCGCTGGAATATCCGCTGTGTGCATTTGAGAACGGAGAGGTCCATGTCAGATTGCAGATCAACGGCGTGGAAGATACGGTTTCAGAAATTTATATCCAGTAATACAATCCAGTAATACAGCCGGGCGCTGTGCCGCTCCGCCGGGAGCACAGCGCCTGGTCAATGAAACGGGTGAACACAAAAAAATACGAATGGACCCGGGTAAAACTGCCCATACTACTCCCAACAACGCGGTTGGAGGGAGAGTATGGAACAATTAACCACCAGGCTGGAGGAGAACCAGCAGGCCCTGGACGCCCTTCTGGGCGTGGGCCGCAACTACGACGTCATCAGCCGGGACCTGTATATCGGCCAGTGGAGGGGGCGGCTGTACGTCATCGACGGCTATGGCGACGACGGGGTGATCGAGCGCATCACCTCCTTTCTGCTGGGCCGGGGGGCCCAGCTGGGCGAGGGCGCGAAGAACATGCAGGAGTTTATTGACCGCTGCGTCACCTTCTGCGAGGTGGACTGCGAGAACAACCTGAACAACATCCTCACCGGCGCGTTTCTGGGCAAGACCATCCTGCTGCTGGAGGGCTTTGACCGCTGCGCCATGATCGACGCGAAGAAGTTTCCGGGCCGGGGCGTGGAGGAGCCCAGCGACGGCAAGGTCCTCCGGGGCAGCCACGACGGCTTTACCGAGACCCTGGTGCAGAACACGGCCCTGCTCCGCCGCCGCATCCGGGATCCCCGCCTGACCCTGGAGAACCACAAGGTGGGCGGCAGGAGCCGGACGGACGTGGTGCTGGCCTACATGGAGGGCCAGGCCAGCGAGACGGACCTGGAGACCCTGCGCCGGAAGCTGGACGCCATCGACGTGGGGTCCATCGCCATGAGCCAGGAGAGCGTGGCCGAGGCCATCGTGAAGCCCCAGTGGTACAACCCCTTCCCCAAGGTCCGCTACACCGAGCGGCCGGACACGGCCACGGCCTGCATCATGGAGGGGGACATCGTGCTCCTGGTGGACAACTCCCCCTCCGTGATGCTCATGCCCACCTCTCTCTTTGACTTCATGGAGGAGGCCAACGACTACTACTTCCCGCCTCTGGTGGGGACCTACCTGCGGTATCTGCGGATCATCGTGATGCTGCTGGCCCTGTTCATCACGCCGGTGTGGTATCTGCTGGTGAAGGACGCGTCCCGGGTGCCGGAGGCCCTGGCCTTCATCGTGCCGGAAAAGCCGGGGAGCGTGCCGCTGCTGCTGCAGCTGCTGCTGCTGGATTTTGTGGTGGATCTGCTCAAGCTGGCCAGCCTCAACACGCCGGACGCGCTGAGCAACTCCTTCAGTATGCTGGGGGCGCTGATCCTGGGCGACTTTGCGGTCCAGGCCCGGTGGCTGGTGCCGGAGGTGCTGGTGTATATGGCCTTTGTGGCTATCGCCAACTTTGCCCAGCCCAGCTTCGAGCTGGGCTACGCCCTGAAGCTGGTGCGGATGCTGTTTCTCATATTGGTGGCCCTGCTGGACGGGTGGGGTCTGGTCCTGGGGACGGTAGGGCTGCTGGTGATGCTGGCCACCACAAAGCCGATCCTCGGCCGGGGGTACCTGTATCCCGTCTGCCCCTTTGACGGCAAGGCCCTGGGCCGGCTGCTGGTGCGCCAGCCCATCAGCCGGAAAAATACCTGAGCGGCCTTGTATTGACAGCGTGCGGCAATCGGAAAAATATCCACTCTGCGGCAGTGGAAAGCATCAGCGGGGAATTCATTGACAGGTAAACGCGGCGGCGGGGCACAGTGCCTCGCCGCCGTTTTCTCCTGTCTGATATTTTTTGTGCTCTGTACTGGGGAAATAGGATCTTGACAAAAGAATAACGCCGCGTTATACTTTAGTAGTCAACATCATGTTATGCATTGCGGAGGGCAAACAAATGGTGCAACAGCTGTCTGACGCCGAACTCGAAATTATGAAAATCGTATGGGAGAACCAGTCGGAGGTGACGCTGTTTCCCTATATCATGGACGCTCTGGCGGCCAGGGGCAGGCCGTGTCAGAAAAATACCTTGATCGTGCTCCTGTCGCGGCTGATGAACAAGGGCTTTTTGAGCGCCAGGAAAGTCGGACGCCGCAACGAATATACCACGCTCGTTTCAGAAACGGAGTACCAGACCGCGCAGACAAAAAACTTCCTGGGTAAAATCTACGAAGGGAGCGTAAAAGGACTGGTTTCCAATCTGATTATGGGTGATCTGCTGGCGGACGAGGAATACGAGGAACTGAAAAAACTGCTGGAGAAAGGGAAGGAGACACCATGAACGCAGTTTTGAAAATTTTCCTGTCCATGTCCTTTTCCGGCGGGCTGCTGATCTTGGCGCTGCTTTTGGGAAAGCGATTTTTGAAAGATAGCATCAGCCGTCAATGGCAGTATTATATTTGGCTCATCGTCGTTTTGCGGCTGCTGCTCCCGTTCGGGCCGGAAGTAAGCCTGCTGGGGAGAACTTACCATGCTGTCGGTCAGGCGGTCAGCCAGTCTGTTCCCTTGCCGCCGCGGCCGCCTGCGGTCAATACGCCGAAGGATGTTCTGGCGCCTGCTGCCGGCTTGGAGGAAAACCATGAAACAGCAAGCCCTCCGGCAGCGGATTTGACCACCGCTCCCCCGCTTCAGGAGATCGGTGTGCTGCTGGCAAATCATGTTTGGCTGATTTGGCTGGTGGCTGCGCTGGGTCTGCTGATACGGAAAGTGACAATCTATCAGGGCTTTACGCGGTATATCCAGGCTGGCCTGACCCCGGTTTCTGACCTTGCCGTTTTAGACCGCCTCGCCATCGCCGCAGAACGGGCAGGCATTCAAAAGCCGGTGGAGTTATGTGTCCATCCGCTGATCTCCTCTCCGCTGCTGATGGGCTTTTTCCGTCCGTGTATTGTGCTGCCAAGCGCCGGTATTCCCGAAATGGATTTTCAGTATATTGTCCTGCATGAGCTGACGCATTACAAGCGGCGGGATATGTTCTATAAATGGCTGGTGCAGATAACGGTCTGCCTGCATTGGTTTAACCCGCTTGTGCATCTGATGAGCCGGGAAATGACCAAGGCCTGCGAATTTTCCTGTGATGAGGCCGTCCTCGCAAAAATGGGCTGCGGCAGCGCACAGGACTATGGAAAAACCCTGCTGAATGCGATGTCGGCAGTTGGGAAATACAGGGAAAATCCCGGAGCGGTCACGCTGAGCGAAAATAAACAGCTATTGAAGGAAAGGCTGGGTGCAATTATGAGGTTTAAGAAAAAGTCAACAGCGATACGCTTTTTGACGGGTGTGTTAACGCTGTGTGTGATATTCGGGGCGGCTTTTGTTGGCGTTTATCCCACAGCCGCCGCAAAGCCGCCGGATTCAGTGACTGCGGAAAAATCAGCGCCGCCGCAGGCCGATCAGCTGACAGAAATGGAAACCTTGAGCATCAAGGAAACGACATATTATCTGGTCCAAAACGAGGCCCAGCTTAGAGCGATTGGCACGGGAACATATGGCATGGATCAAAATTATATGCAGCAAGCTGATATTCAGCTATCCTCGGATGAATGGACGCCCATTGGAACGTGGGAGAACCCATTTACCGGCACCTTTACAGGCAACGGTTTTGAAATTAAAGGACTCACGATGGCTGATCCGAACGCAACGATTATTGGACTTTTCGGCGTTGCTAAAAACGCTCACATTTATAATGTCACTATGCGTGATTGTGATATTGAGCGTGCGGGCAAGGATGTTTCGGGGAAATCGGTTGGAGCAGTTCTCGCGATTGGGCAGGGAAGCCGCTCCTATGATAATTTTGTTTATCCTAAAGAGACGGGCGTCAATAGTGAACGTGACTTTTCACAGATAGAGTGAAAAAGTTCCCCTTGTTTCAGCCCATATGGGCTGAAACAAGGGGAATTTCATTTCGTAATCAAATCACAAAATGCCTGTATTTCATCCATTCTATCAGCAACTGCTTCTTTGCATTCTATAGAACACAATCCCAAATGACCCCGCGCTTCTATTTCCAAATGTCCGTAAAAGGGCTGCAATTCATAACCAAAATGTTCATATATCCTTTGCCGTTCCAAATTCGGATTTGTCAGCGAATGACCTCATAACGCAGCCGCAAATACGAGTTCTCCAAAATCACACATTCCTGCAGCTTCAGAGCGCCTAATTTTGACAATTCACTCTGTGAAAACAGGGATTCGCCGTCAATTAAAGTAGAGGTGTCTTTGCCGCCGATCAAAATGGGCGCAACAACAATATCGACATAATCGAACAGCTTTTCACGAAGAAACAGGCCGTTCAGCGTCCCGCCGGTTTGTACGGTGATTCTCTCGCAGCCATGCTCTGATTTGAGCGCTGTAAGCGCGTTTTCCAGCGACAATTCTTTTTGATGGATGATATGAAGATTATCCGCCTCTATGTGAAACGCCGGATGCTGTGCATTGGACGTAATCAACACAAATGTTTTTGACAAAGCACAAAAATACCGGATGCCGTTTTCGTTTAAATGCCGGTTGTCTATTACAACAAAGGATACGGGCGTTTTGTTTGGCAGTTTCTTCGTATTGACCCCCATTTTGGCCTGCACCCGGCCAGAATTGAGCGTCCATAAATCGGTTGTCTGCTCTATTTCATAATATTGGTGCAAGCCCTCACGAACCCCCGCGATTTGTGGAAAATCCTTGTCTACATCTAATTCGTCCGCCGCGCCAGTGCTTATTTTTCCGTCAACCGACATCAGCATAAACAAGGTTGTTACCGGTCTGTCCATTTTATCACTCCTAAATTCTGATTGGTGGACGGATTATAGCACACGATTTTTATAATATCAAGGGATTTTGCAAAAGCCGCCAAAGATAAGGTAGAATAAGTTTCGCAAAAAGAAAAAGAGACATAGTTTGCAGAGCTC
>ERZ779637.317-NODE-317-length-34726-cov-10.818004_pt1 | contig 34726 bp, 36 predicted proteins | sample MGYA00514196_ERZ779637 | MGnify/ENA primary metagenome ERZ779637 (study PRJEB29562, sample SAMEA4376700) | mouse gut metagenome | isolation source: Cecum | study: EMG produced TPA metagenomics assembly of the A DSS colitis mouse model was used to assess the...
TGGGCAGAGAGCCGACCACGTCCGCCAACCCGCCTGTTTTGATAAAAGGTACGCCCTCCGACGCGACAAATAAAATTTTTTTCATGACAACCCTCCAACTGTAGCTTGCTATTCTTAACACAGGCAGTCCCTATGAACTCCTAAATAACAGTATACAATATTTCGGGTGGCAATAAAAGGATTTTTTTTAGCGCCGGTATTGCAATCGAATCTTGTCTGCAATCAGCGCGATGAACTCTGAATTGGTAGGCTTACCTTTTCCCGTGTTGATCGTGTACCCGAAAAGCGCATCAAGCGTCTCCATCCGTCCCCTTGACCATGCAACCTCTATGGCATGGCGGATTGCACGCTCCACGCGGCTCGGCGTAGTCTGATATTTCTTTGCGATGGTAGGATAAAGAATCTTCGTGATGGAACCGAGCATCTCCACATCCTCCACGGACATCATGATCGCCTCCCGCAAATACTGGTAGCCCTTGATATGGGCGGGCACTCCGATCTCATGGATCATATCAGTCACGTCCTTTTCCAGATCCCGTTCCTCTATTTCCGGCACATCCTCCACAGCCTCCGTCTGCTCCGTTCCCTTCTCCCCCGAGGGGACGGTTATCAATATCCGAAATTCCTTGTTTGCACGGATCAGATTGTCCAAAATTCGATAAACCTGCTCCTGATCTCCCGCTGCTGTCACATTCAATGTCTCCATTTTTTCCTCCATTCCCCTTTTACGCGGCTCTTTCTCTTTTCACTCTATTATAAACAATAGTTGGGAGATGGGGAATATTTAGGCATCGCATTACATGACGCCCGTGTGACCGCGTCGCCGCTTTCAGGCAAATACAGCTTGCATTTCCTATCAAAATGTCCTATGATTTTGTGTTAGAAAGTCAAAAAGAGATAGGAGAATCCAGCCTTGAAAACACAACAGAAAAAAATCATTCTTGCCCTCGCCGCGCTGCTTGTCGCAGTCATCGCCATGCTCGGTGTCTGGCACTTTACAAGAGGAACCGCTTCCTCCGGTTCCAAAACCGTTACTGTGGAAGTGATTCACAGGGACGCTTCGCTCAAAACCTTCGAGTACCGGACTGACCGGGAATATCTGGGCGAGCTTCTCACAGATGAGTCACTGGCAGACGGAGAGGACGGCGCTTACGGCATGTTTATCACCACCGTGGACGGGGAGACCGCAGACGATACCGCGCAGGAATGGTGGTGCATTACCAAAGACGGGGAAATGCTGAACACATCCGCCGACCAGACGCCCCTTGCCGACGGCGACAAATACGAGCTGACGCTCACCACGGGATATTGACGCAGGACACCCTTGCATACAGATTCACCGCATATGCACAGTGCCTGTGAAAAGCCAGGGTATTCACCCTCAGGAAAGGATCGGGTTCCCTATGCAGGAATACAAATCTCCGAATAAAATCAGGCAGACAGTGGCAGTGGGAATCCTGAGCGCCATCCTTCTGGCAGGGCAGCTTGCCCTGGCACCCCTTCCCAACATCGAATTAGTCTCCACCCTGCTCATCATCTATACACAGGTCTTTAAAAAACAGGTGTTTTTTATTATCTATGTTTTTGTCCTGCTGGAAGGTCTGGTTTTCGGCTTCGGCATCTGGTGGATGAGTTACCTGTATATCTGGAGCATTCTCGCCCTGATCGTGCTGGCTCTGCAAAAGCTGGACAACGCCGTTCTCTGGGCAGTGGTTTCCGGCGCGTTCGGCCTGCTGTTCGGCGCGCTCTGCGCCATTCCTTACCTGATCTCAGGCGGCATCGGGGCAGCTTTCGCCTACTGGAGCGCGGGGATTCCCTACGATATCCTGCACTGTGGCGGGAATTTTGCGCTCACGCTGATTCTGTATAAGCCGTTGACCCGGCTCATCAGGAAACTCCATCAGAATATGCAAAACGGACAGCCGCTGTGATGGTCTTCACAGAAGCCGCCCGTTTTTTCATTTCCTTCACCTAAAATAACTGCACCTTTCCGGATAAAATGTCCGTTCCCGCTCAAAGAGCGCGGGCAGTCAAGTTTCTTTCTCTCTATTTGGAACCGTTCCCGCAGAAAGTCAATCCATTCGGCTGATCCATGGTTTCCCTCCAAAATAAACGGTTTTAAATGCTCCGGGAATATTTAGGCATCACATGACAGAACGATCCGCTTCACGGATTCCCGCTCAATCAACCGACACGGCATACTCCGCTCCAGAACAGCGTTTGGCAGACTTTCCCCCTCCGTTTCCAGCCGTTCGAGCAGAATGGCCACCGCTTCCGCCCCTATATCGTTGAGCGGCAGTTCCATTGTTGTCAGCCCTGGGCTGCAGAACCGGGCCAGTTCATGATTATCGAAACCGGCCACGGAAATATCCTCTCCGACCCGGATTCCCTGCTCCCTGAAATACGCATACGCGCCGCCGGCCATCCGGTCATTCATACAAAAAACAGCCGTCACGCCTTCTTTCAGCAGGCTTCCCGCCAACCGGAAACCTGATTCCCTCTCCCAATCCCCATAGCGCACCCATTCGGGATTATACAGAATATTTTCCTCAAAGAGAGCTTTCTGGTAACCTCTCAGACGGCTTCTGGTATGAATGTTATTTTCTCTGCCGCCCAGAACGCCGATTCTGCGATGTCCCATGGAAATCAGATACCGGGTCATCTCACAGGCCGCCCGCTCGTCGTCTATGACCACGGCCGGCGTATGCACCGAACGGGTATAGGCGTAAGCCATCACCGTCGGAATCGGCATGGCATCGGAAAAATACCTTATGTTCCGGGCATGTCCTGCAATGTAGAGCAGACCGTCCACTCTTATTGAAAGCATCTCCTGCATAACAGCGGTCACTACAGCATTGTATGCACTTTCATTGTCATACCAGCTTTCGCCCCATCTGGCATACAGGCGGAGATTCTGAATAATCGTCCGGTACTTTTTCTCCTCGCAGTACGCCATCACCCCTTCCAGTATGTCCGGTGTCGAAAACTGAGCTACATCCTCCGCGATAATCCCGATCATATTGGTTTTTTTCTTTCTCAGCCCTCTTGCCACATAATCCGGCTGATAACCCGACTGCCTGATAGCATCCAGCACTCTCTTTCGTGTCTCCACCCCCACATTGGCTCTTCCGTTTAAAACATTGGATACTGTGGCAACGGAAACACTGCACTCTGCCGCGATCTCCTTAATCGTTACCATAATCTCCGCCCCTGATCTTATCTGTGAAATCTCCCGACGATCTCTCCGAGATGATCCGCCATCTCCCTGTTCTGTATGGATTGATTCTGAGTCGTTCCCGCTATCTCAGCCGTCGTCGTATTTTTCTCTACAATCGTGCCAATAGCGGTCTGGTTCTCCATCATAATCTCACTGACGGAGCTGGCATTTTCCGCGATCTGGGTCACGGAGCTTTCCAGTCTTCCTACCGCATCGAGCATCTCGTCAAGCTTTGCCTTAATCCCGCTCACAGCCTCACTGTAATCCGTGGATTTTTCCGCAAAATCCTTGAACTGCGCCACCACTTCCTGTTCGATAAAGGAAATAATCGATTCAAAACAGGTATTTACGATAGCGATACTGCTGTTGGCCTCTCCGCATATATTTTGAATAGAGGACGCCGTCTCCTTGGAAGTATCAGCCAGATTGGCAATGGAGCCCGCCACCACGGCAAAACCTTTTCCGGCCTCGCCGGCTCTTGCCGCCTCAATCGAGGCATTAAGCGACAGCAGATTGGTCTTACCCGCTATATTCAAAATCTCCGCCGCCAGCTCGTTGATCTTGGTCAGGCTCTTTAACTTATCAATTGCATCCTCAACGGCCGCCTTTGTCTCGCCCAGCTTTTCTTCTCCGTTCCGATAAGCAAAATTGGCTTCGTCCTTCATATCTATGGCACTGCCGATCACATGAACGCTGGTGCTCACTGATGCCTTAATTCCTTCTAAAATTGTATCTACCAAATGATTGATGCTGTCAATTTCCGTATTCACGTTTCTGACAAGCGTGTTTGTGTTATCCATGGACGCCGACAATTCCTGTGTAACCGCAATGTTATCCGATGTGCCGTCCGCCAGAGCCACTGCGGAATCTCGCATACTCTCAGCCTTCTCGTTGAGAGATCGTGAACAGTCGTTTAATGTATCCGATATGGTTTGCAGTGAATGGATCAGCCCATCTGTCGCCTCCGCAATGCTGCCAAGCTCATCTCCCCTCTTAATATGCTTCTGGATCACCGGGTTATCCGCTATGTTGAACTTCTGCAGAGCCACAATGCTCTCCTCGATAGATGTCAGCGGATTCATAAGCCCTCTGATGATCACACCGGAAACCACAAGAAGAACAGCCAGCGTCGCTATCGACAAAAACATCATGATCTGTTTCAGTCTGTCCGTCGTTGCGAAAATCTCCGCAGAGCTGTCAGACACGATAAAAAGCCAGCCCCGGTTCGCCATATAATAGTAGGTGGCAATATTCTCCTGTCCGTTTTCCGTATACTCCGTAAATCCCATATCGTTCTGCGCGGAGCCACTAAATTTCGCGCACAGATCGCGGATATATTCCTCCTCCGCCTCCGTCGCCACTTTTTCACCGTCCTCACAGAATATGTACTGTCCGTTTGTCGCATTTACCATACGGTATTCCGCATTTTCCATGCCCTGCATCGTCAGGGAATCAAGAAGCTGGATCAGTCCCGTGGTAAATACGCCGCCGCCGACCAATCCGACGGGATTGCCGCTCTCGTCAAAAACCGCCCGGTACAGGGACACAATCTGCTGTCCGCTCGCCGGGGATATGATAATTCCTGTATTATATACACCGTCCGCCGCCAGCAGGGCGTCCTGCAGCGCTTTCAGCGGATCGCCCTCTCTGGTCGTGATACCCACCACCGCCGCGTTTGTATGCGCCAGCACGTGGGTATTCCATTCGCTCACATAAAGCCCTTCCAGATTGCTCACGTCCGCCGAAAACTTTTCTGTATACGCCTGAGCGGCGGCAACCGCCGCCTCGTCGGTGGGATTCTTCAGCACATCCAGTATCTCTCCCGCCCTGCTGTATGCTGTGATCGTCTGCTCCATTTCCTGCACATAATTATCAATGATCCGGCTGCGTTCCTCCACCACCGTCTCCATATTATTGGTAGTACTCTGCTTCGTATTATTGGTAATCGCATTACCGATAAAGAGCACCAACACCCCCATAACAACAATCTGCACAGTCAATATACATGCTATGATCTTCGTACTCAGTCCAAACTTCATTTTCTTCATGTTTCCCGCCTCTCGTTCTGATTGATTTTTTCATTATGTATGTATTTTATTAAACGTTTTACTATCATAATAATTATATATGGAAATCTCTTGCGCTGTCAATGAAATATTGCGCCATTCCTAATATCATAGCAACGAAAAGATAAAGAAAACCGCCAGCGTTAACCGACGGTTCCACAGTAATTGTATTGTATTCCAATCTCTGCCAAATCCACAGGCTTTTTTACCTGCGCGAGCGCCCGAAGCTGCGCATACTCTTTCTGATAGTCCGTCCTCGTTCCTTTCTCCGCATAGCAGTCGCAGGGCAGAATATCCACCACATCATCCCCCGGATACCCTTCCACAAGCTGGCAGTTCCCCATCCGCAAAAGATTATGTAAACCATATTTTCCCACAAAATACTCATACTGCATACAGAAAAGCCGCGCCGCCACCGCCGGACCTTTTTTACTCCACCGAAACCAATCCCCTCGGATTCGTGGAAGGGCCGCCACAAAATCGGGATATCCTCTAAAAGAAACGGTTTTAAATGCTCCGCCATCACATCCGGATCGCGGTAAAAGGCCGTTCTCTCCGGCGTGCCGTCCTGCAGAACCCGCTCCGGATCAAACTCCGTCCGGCTGTAAAAGCTCTTATCCCATCCGCCGAGGGACGAAAACCAATGCCAGGTAAAGGTCAGTATCCCGCCGCATCTGCCAAAGGCAAGTGCCTGCGCAAGTGTCCCCCGGTTTTCCTCAGTCTCTGTCCGGCAAGCCGTATCTCCCGTCTCGTAGCGGATGTTCGGAGAGTAAGCCAGAAGCTCAAACCCTCGCAGAACAGGCTCCTTTCCCGTGACCGCCCTACGCAAAATAAATTACACATTATTTCCCCGCAGTGCACAAGGTATCAATGCGTCAGCATCTCCTCAATAAAAATCCCATACCCTTTCGTGGAGTCGTTCACCAGCACGTGGGTCACCGCCCCCACCAGCTTCCCGTTCTGGATGATGGGGCTGCCGCTCATACCCTGAATAATCCCGCCCGTCAGCATCAGCAGCTTCTCATCCACTACTCGGATTACGATACCTCTGTTTACATTCTCATGCTCCAGATTGACTTCCACAATCTCCACATCATAAAATTCCGGTTCCCCCGAGACGGAACAGATGATCTGCGCAGGCCCCAGCTCGATCTCCTGCTTTAAAGCAATGGGCACAGGCTCAAAGGCGGCGTTTGCCAACAGTTCCTCGTCGCAGACCCCAAAAATTCCCTCCGCCGTGTTTTCCGTAATCTCCCCGATCACATTGTCGCTGTCATATTCAATGTATCCCGTCAGCTCTCCAGGCGCGCCGTCCGTGCCTCTGGTGATACCCACAATCTCCGTCCTATAGAGCGTCCCCTCTTCCAGATTCATCAGGATCGACGTGTCCACATCATTGATACCATGGCCCAGCGCGCCAAAGGTAGCGTCCGTTCCCTCGTATGTCATGGTGCCGATTCCCTGTGCATTGTCCCGAATCCAGATTCCCAGCTTCCAATCCTCCATCCTGTTTTTTCCGGCATTGATACAAACATCCGTTGTTTCATTGTTTCTCCTGATGGTAAGCACCATGTCCTCCCCCTCGGATGCCTCCACCATACTGATAAACTGTTTTTTATTTTCAACGGGCTCCCCGTTGCATTTCAAAATGTAGTCACCCTTTTGCAGCACGTATCTGGAAGGGGAAATGGTTTCACCCCCGCTGCTCTCAAACTCACCGATGCCCACCACCAACACGCCGTCCGTCTTCACGTAAATGCCGATGGGAATGCCCGAGGGGATCAGCATTTTATCCTGAATCACCTCGATATCCACATTCTTATAAGGGAACACACCGAACAGCTTCAAATCCATACGATACGTGTCAATCTCATTTGCTTTCAGCTTTACGGTACGCGCAAAATCCACATGAATGCTGTCCTGTCGTTTATCCTCCTCAGCCAGCAGATACGCCTCATCCTCCTCAGCCACATCCGTCACGGAGGCCACCGGCGCCGCTTCCTCGGTCGAACGGTAAATATCTCCCGATACAGGAACGCGGAAATCAAACTCCTGCTCCACTCCGGCACGGATTCTGATCTGCGACGGAATCCTATTCCAATAGGAAAAGTATATCGTAAAAAGAAGCGCAGCCATGCCCGCCAGAAGCAGCAGCCACAAAAAACTCCTGTATTTTCTCTCCTGTTGCTCAGTCATATATATTGAATTGCCCACTCTTCACATTCCTCTCCTTTTTTTATACTGCATAAGCAGACTCGGCTTATGCGCACAAAAGGACACACTTTACAGTATGTCCTTTCTAGTATGTGAAGAATCTTGTTTTTTAATATTATAAATTTTATATTATTTGGTTTTTCCTGCCAATTCTTTCATCTCCTCAGCGTTTTTCAAGGCGTTCTCGGTAATCGCGTCACCGCCCAGCATTCTGGCCAGCTCTTCCACGCTCTCCCGCTCCTCAAGCTCCCTGATTCGGGTGATGGAGCGATTGTCCGCCACCTGCTTTTCTATGACGAAATGGGTATCGGCCATAGCGGCAATCTGAGGCAGATGGGTGATACAGATCAGCTGGTGTCCTCTTCCCAGAATACCCATCTTTTCCGACACCTTCCACGCCGTCCTGCCGCTGATGCCGGTGTCAATCTCATCAAAAATCAAAGTCTCGATCTCGTCCTTGTCCGCCAGCACGGTTTTCAGCGCCAGCATAATGCGTGAAAGCTCTCCGCCGCTGGCCACCTGCGAAAGTTCCCTGACCGGCTCTCCCGGATTCGTGGAAATCAAAAATCGTACTCTGTCAAAGCCGTTTTCGGAAAGCTTATCCTCATCGGCCTCCACTGCGATCTCAAAAACCGCCTGCTCAAAATTGAGATCCGAGAGCGCCGCCCTCATCTTTTCTGACAGATTCTGCGCATTTTCCCTGCGCAGGACAGAAATCTCCTCCGCCAGCGCAAGCGCTTCCTTTTTAAGCGTCTTTGTCTCGTTCTCGAGCGCCGCCCTGTAAGCGTCGTAATCCCGATACTTTTCTATGGTCTCCAGCGCACGCTCACGATATGCCAGAATTTCCTCCACGGTATTGCCATATTTTGACTTTAAACGATTGATCAGATTCAGACGCGTTTCCGTCTGCTCAAACAGCCCGGCATCAAACTCCAACTCCGAAAGGTACTCCGCCATTCCTCTGTTATAATCGTTTAACAGACTGTCAATATCAAGAAGCTGCTTCTCATACTCCTTAAGCGTCTCATCGTAAGCGGAAACAGAGCGAATCTCCTTAATCGCTCTGGCAATCACACTGCCTGCCCCGCTGTTCTCATAGCCGCACATGGCATGCGCGTTTAACGCCGCCTCCTCAATCTTTCTGGCATTGCTCATCCGCTGGTAAGCGCGCTCCACCTCCGTGTCCTCTCCGGGCACGAGCGCAGCCTCCTCGATTTCCCGGCACTCAAACTCCGCCAGAGAACACTCTCGTTTTCTTGTCTCCTCATCTATTTCATTCTCGGACAATTCCCGGCATTTATCACGGTACTGTCGGTAACTGCCGATCAGCCGCTCCTTTTTCCCCGAAAGGCCGCTCCCCGCGTATGCGTCCAGTATCTCAAGCTGCTTTGTTTCTTTCAATAACGACTGGTGTTCGTGCTGCCCGTGAATATCGATCAGATTCTCCGCAAGCTGCCTGAGCTGCTTCGCCGTCACCGTCTCCCCGCAGACCTTGCACTGACTGCGGCTTTCCATGATTTTCCGCTGTAGAATGAGTTGTCCTTCCTCCAGAGAAAGCTCCATATCGTGTATGGCCTCAACCTGCACGGGATCCTCCACGGTAAATACCAGCTCCACCAACGCATACTCCGCCCCCGAGCGGATCATCTCCTTATCCGCCTTGGCGCCCAGCGCCAGATTAATAGAACCGATGATAATGGACTTTCCGGCCCCGGTTTCCCCGGTCAGAATATTGAGTCCGCCGCCGAACGTGACCTCCGCCTCATCAATTAAAGCCAGATTTTTCACATGTAAACTCTGTAACATTCTATCCTCTTTTCACCCTAACCGCCATGATTCCGCTTCAGCGGAATCTCAAATCTGTGCGGAGAATGCCGTATTTCCGGCATTCTCCTGCGTGTAAGTGATTTGCGAAGCAAATCCGGAACTTCCAAGTCAGCTTTGCTGACTTTGCGATGCAGCCTCTGCTGCTGAGCTTTAGAAGTTCTTTTCACTCTAACATCCTGCCAATCTTCTCCATCACGATCCGGGCATCCTGCTCGCTTCTCATCGCCATCATCACCGTGTTATCTCCGGCGATACAGCCGACAACCTCCTCAATCCTCATAGCGTCCACTGCTGCCGCCACCGCCATCGCCATGCCCGACACTGTCTTTAACACCAGAAGGTTCTGGGCCAGTTCCATGGAAACATATCCTTCCTTCAAAACCCTGCCGTACTTATCCCCCAGATGCTCTTCCTCCCCGCCGAATGCCACATATTTCTGCCGCCCCCTGCCGGTGGGTATCTTGGAGAGCTTTAGTTCCCGTATGTCTCTGGATACAGTGGCCTGCGTGACCTCGTACCCGTCGGCCTTAAGCCGCTCCACCAGTTCCTCCTGGGTTTCTATCTCATTCTGTGTAATCAGTTCTGTAATCTTCTCGTGTCTCTTCTTTTTCATAACACGTCTAAATTTCCCTTCTATGCCTCACTCATTTTTTTATGGAGCACCGACAGGAAGCTCTCCGTCCGCAGTCTGACAATTCCCGTTGTCCTGTCGGAGCGGCGTATCAGAATACGGTCGCCGGTCTTAAGCGTTATCGTATTGCTGCCGTCAAAATTGGCCTCCACCACCTGCTCGTGCCCATCCTTCCCCCAAGGGATCTCCACCGTGATTTCATCCTCCGGCGAGAACACAATGCTGCGGGTATTCAGGGTATGCGGGCAGATCGGCGTCAGGAGCAGCAGCCTTGCCGAAGGTTCCACAATGGGGCCTCCCGCAGAGAGATTGTAGCCCGTAGAGCCTGTGGGCGTAGCCACGATCACGCCGTCCGCACAGTAATCATTTAAAAACTGCCCGTTCACATAGATGCGGACATTCAAAATCTGTAAGGAGCCACAGCGGGAAATCACAATATCATTCAGCGCATACCGCTCCTTCTCACCCGTCGTCACCCTGCCGGAGAGCATCATCCTCTCCTCCCTTACAAACTCGTCCTTCAGAAGCTTCTCCACCGCCTCCTCGGCACAGGTGCTCTCCACCTCCGCCAGATAACCAAGCGTCCCCAGATTGATGCCAAGAAGCGGAATATCGCTGTCCATCATATTTCCGGCCGCCCGAAGCAAGGTTCCGTCCCCGCCGAGCACCAACGCGCAGTCCACCCCGGTCTCCCCAGTCTCCGCAATGGCCTGCCTCTCATTTTTGACGCAGACCGCTTCCCCGCCATGTTTTTTAATAAAGGCTGTTATTTTATTTGTAAACGCGCCAGCGGGGTCCTTCGCCTCGTTGGTAATCAGATAAAATCTCTTCATCCGCTATTTCGCCTCATCCAAGGCGCCGTGCGCCTCCTCTACCAGTTTCTCGATCCGGGCCGCCTGCCCTTCCTCCCGGGAGACGCCTCCCCCGGCCTCAGACAGCGCCAAAAGCGCGTCGATCGCTTCTTTCTCCGACATACCCAGAATCCCTTCCGGAATTTCCGCCCGTTTCTCCAGCCACAGCAGATACTCAATATTTCCCTCCGGCCCCTTGATCGGCGAGTAAGTCAGCCCTTTTACCGAAAAGCCGATCATATCCGCGTAATCGACTATCCGCCGCACCACCTCGATATGTACCTTCCGCTCTCTCACGACACCCTTTTTCCCGACTTTATCCCGCCCCGCTTCAAACTGGGGTTTGATCAGGCAGACCATCTCTCCCCCTGACCGCAGGAGCTTCCTTGCGGGAATCAGAATTTTCGTGAGGGAGATAAAAGAGACATCCACCGACGCAAAGTCGATGGGTTCCCTGATATCCTCATCCGTTACATAGCGGAAGTTGGTCTTCTCCATACAGACCACCCGCTCGTCGTTTCGCAGCTTCCAGTCGAGCTGCCCATGCCCCACATCTATGGCATACACCTTACCCGCGCCGTTTTGCAGCATACAGTCCGTAAAACCGCCGGTAGACGCGCCGATATCCATACAGACCTTTTCCCGCAGGATAATCGGAAACTGCCCGACGGCCCGCTCCAGCTTCAGACCGCCGCGGCTTACGTAGGGAAGCGGCTTACCCTTCACCTCAATCTTTATTTTGCTCTCGTCAAACAGAGTGCCCGCCTTATCCTCCCGCTGGTTATCCACAAACACGTTTCCCGCCATAAGAAGCGCTTTCGCTTTCTCCCGGGAGGCTGCAAACCCCTGTCTGACCAGAATAACATCCAGTCTTTCCTTCATAATCCCCGCTTATCTGCCTGACTGCCAAGCCGCAGTCACCTTTTCTTCCACGGAAACCGCGTCGATACCCGTCTCCTGCTTCAAAAGCTCCACATTTCCATGCTCCACATACTCATCCGGGATCGCGATGCCAAGCACCTTCGTCTCCACATCCAAAGAATCCACAAAAGCCCTGACCCGCTCCCCGAAACCGCCGCTGGCCACATTCTCCTCCATTGCGACGATCAATCTGTGGGTCTTACACGCCTCACGGATCAGTTCCTCGTCAATGGGTTTCACAAAGCGGGCGTTTACAAGCGAGCAGGAAAGCCCCTTTTCTTTCAGTCTCTGCCGCACAGTGCGCGCTACCTTCACCATACTGCCAACCGCCAGAAGAAGAATATCCTTCTCCGCAAACAGTGTCTCGCTCTTCCCATAGACAATTGGCTCCCTGAATTCTTTCAACCCGTCATAAGCCTCACCTCTCGGATAGCGGATGGCGATAGGCCCGCCAAACTCCACCGCAAACTTAATCATATCGGAAAGCTCCCACTTGTTTTTGGGCGCCATCACATGCATATTCGGTATGGACGACAGGTAGGACAGATCAAACAGCCCCTGATGCGTCTCCCCGTCGCTTCCCACAAGCCCGGCCCTGTCAATACAGAACACCACCGGCAGATTCTGAATGCATACGTCGTGCAGAATCTGATCGTAGGATCTTTGCAGGAAAGACGAGTAAATCGCCACGATGGGTTTCAGGCCGCCGGCCGCCAGTCCCGCCGCAAAGGTCACCGCGTGCTCCTCCGCGATCCCCACGTCAAAGAACCGCTCCGGGTACATGTTGCGGAAGCGTTTCAACCCCACACCGTCCGGCATGGCCGCCGTAATCGCCACCACCTTCTCATCCCGCTGCCCCAGCTTGCACATGACCGTGGAAAAAATGTCCGTATAATTCGCCTTCGCCTTGGGGGAACTGGGAATGCCCGTCTCGATATCGAAGGGCTCCGCGCCGTGAAATCTGGCCGGATGCCGCTCCGCGGGCGCATATCCCCTGCCCTTCTGGGTAATGACATGAACCAGCACCGCCTTCTTGACTTTCCTTGCCTCCCGAAAGATATGTACCATCTCCTGAATATTATGGCCGTCCACCGGTCCCAAATAGGTGATACCCATATCCTCAAAGAGCATCCCGGGCACAACGAGATGCTTAAAACTGCTTTTGGCGCGCCGAATCTGGCTCACCACCTTATCCCCGTACTTTGGCTTGCTGCGCAGGGAGTTATAAATCCCCTCTTTCAAATCCAGATACATGTCAGCCGTACGGATATTGTTCAAATACTTGGAAACGCCGCCCACATTTTCGGAAATGGACATATTGTTATCGTTTAGAACAATGATAAAGTTCGTGTCCAGACGGGAAGCGTTATTTAACGCCTCATAGGCCATACCGCCCGTGAGCGACCCGTCCCCGATCACGGAGACAATAGTGTTATTCTGCCCCTGTATATCCCGGGCCTTCACCATCCCAAGCCCCGCCGATATGGAGGTGGAGCTGTGCCCGGTATCAAAACAGTCGCAGTCGCTCTCCTTCCGCTTCGGAAAGCCGCTCATGCCGCCGAATTTCCGCAGATTCACAAAACCGTCGCGACGCCCCGTCAATATCTTATGAGTATAGGACTGGTGCCCCACATCCCAGATCAGCTTGTCCTCCGGCAAATTCAAAAATAAATGGAGCGCCATAGTCAGCTCCACCGCTCCCAGATTGGAACCGAGATGCCCGCCGGTCACGCTGATAGTCTGAATCAGGAACTGTCTGATTTCCTCCGCCAGCACGCCGTAATCTTCCGGCGCAATCTGCTTGATGTCATTTGTCTGCGCTATCTGTTCAAGTAACATACTAACCCCCATGATTCCGCTTTAGCGGAATCTCAAATCAATGCGGAGAATGCCGCATTTCAGGCATTCTCCAGCGTGAGACTTAGAACTTCTTCGCGAAACAGCCTTTGCTGTGAGCGATTAGAAGTTCTTCTCACGCTATGCTCCTTACTTTTCTCTGTAAATTAACTGCTCCACCAAATTTTCCAGAAATACGTTTCTGTGTGGGAATACCTTCAATATCCCGACTGCCTCTTCTGAGAGCGCTTCCACCTGTCTTTTTGACTCCTCCAGACCGTGCATGGCCACATAGGTCAGCTTGTGGTTCTTCTCATCACTTCCCGTAGGTTTCCCCAGCACTTCCAGACTGCTTGTCACATCCAGAATGTCGTCCTGAATCTGGAAGGCAACACCGATATTTTCCGCGCACCGCTCCAGCTGCGCCACCGCCTCTTCATCTGCTCCCGCAAGCACGGCACCGATCGTCATCGCTGCCTGAATCAGCGCGGCAGTCTTGTTTTTATGGATATATAGGAGCTGTTCCTCTGTCACTTCCGTCTCCGGCTTCTCCGCAAGAAGATCTGCGCACTGGCCGCCGACCATACCATAGATGCCCGCCTTCCGTCCTAAAATGTGCATGGCACACTCTATTCGCTCGTAATCTTCTATCGTCACCGCTTTCCTAAAAGCGCGAAGCGCCGTCTCATACGCATAATTTAAGAGTCCGTCCCCGGCAATCACGGCGATATCTTCCCCGTAAACCACATGGGTCGTTTTCCTGCCCCTGCGGTAATCATCGTTGTCAAGGGCAGGCAGGTCATCATGTATGAGGGAATAAGTGTGGATAAACTCAATCGCCGCCATAAAACAGGGCAGCTCCTCACCCGTCTCGCCAAACAGGGCAGCGCTCTCACGCATCAGCAGTGGGCGCAGCCTCTTGCCTCCCGCCGACACCGCATACACCATGGCTTCCAGCACTTTACTCTGAAACCCCTCCGGCTTCGGCAGATACGCCGCAAGTATATCTTCCACTTCCCCTGTTTTCTTCTCCAGTTCCTCTTTAAAATTCATCCAGCCCACCGTCCTCGTTGATCTTAAGCACTTTCTTTTCCACACGGTCTATGGTTTCGTTGCACTGTGCCAGAAGCGCCATTCCCCGGTTATATTCCGCAAAGGACTGCTCCAGCGTAATGTCCTCCGTCTCCAATCGCCCAATCACTTCCTCTATCTGCCTAAACGCGTCCTCCAGAGATAACGCCTGTTCTTTTTCAGTCCTATTTTCTTCTTTCTTTTTAGCCATTCTGCTTCTCCTGTACCTGCGCCAAAAGGCTGCCATCCTTCACATAGACCCGTATCTGTTCTCCCACCGCCACCTGCTCTACGGAGGACAGGGTCTTTCCGGAAACGTCGGATGCATAGGCATATCCCTGACTCAGTTTGTCCAAAGGCGACAATCCTTTCATCTGCGCCGCGTAAAGCGCAAGTTTGTGCCTCGTCTCCTGCAGCCTTCTCTCCATCGCTGCTTGCAGACGCTCCTCCAGCGATGCCGACTGCGTTTTTCTCGTGCGCAGGATATACAGGGGACTCAGGTACTTCAGCCGCACGCCGTACTGCTCCGCTCTGTTCCGATAGCCCTGTACCGTTCTCCTGCAAAGACGCTGCATGGTGACCGCGCACTCCTCCAGACGCTCCTCCAACTGCCCGAAATCGCAGACTGCCAGCTCCGCCGCCGCGGAGGGCGTGGGCGCGCGTAGATCCGCCACAAAGTCCGTGATGGTCACGTCCGTCTCATGCCCTACCGCAGAGATAATCGGGACACTACAGTCAAAAACGGCCTGTGCCACCGCCTCCTCATTGAAGGCCCAGAGATCCTCAATGGAACCGCCGCCCCGCCCCACAATGATGGTGTCTGCCTGCAGACGTTCCAGCGCACGGATCCCGTTTATGATGCTGGGCGCCGCCGCCTCCCCCTGCACGATGGCCGGATAGAGGATTACCTGCACATAAGGGTTCCTTCTGGTTGCCACGTTGATGATATCGTGCACCGCTGCCCCCGTCTCCGCCGTCACCACACCCAAAACCTTGATATAGCGTGGAATCGGACGCTTATACTCTTCGGCGAACATCCCCCGCTCCGCAAGCTCCGCTTTCAGACGTTCATATTTCTCATATAAAACGCCGATCCCGTCCAGCTCGATCTGTCTGGCATACATCTGATATTTTCCGTCGCGCTCATAGACATCCACACTTCCGCTTACGATAACCTGCTGTCCCTCCGCCATACGAAAGGACAGCCCCCGCCTGTCAGAAGAAAACATAACGCATGATATTGCGCTTTTTTCATCCTTCAGCGTAAAATAAATATGCCCGGAGGTATGATATTTACAATTACTGACCTCACCCCTGATCCGGACTTTCTGCAGCATAAAATCCTGTGTGAACATGTTTCTGATGTAGGAATTGACCTGCGCCACTGTGTATACATTCTGCATACGTCTGCCTCTTAGTAACAGCTCAGCCTTCGGCTTCCTGTTACAGAATCTGCCCTTCCCAATCGCCTTCGGCGAGGCGCAGATTCTTTTCTGACTCAATTTACATGTTCTCACGAACTTTACAACAAGTGCAAAGTCCTGAGCCGTACTGTTATGTCTCTTACACAAATTTCGCCAAAACGCCGTTGACGAATCCATAGGAGGCATCCTGCCCGAATTTTTTGGCAAGCTCCACCGCCTCGTTAATCGCCACGCCGGTAGGAACATCCTCGTCATATCGGATTTCATAGACAGCCAGACGCAGAATCGTCAGATCAACTTTGCTCATTCTTCCCGTATCCCACCCTGACGCCTTCTCATTCAAAAGCGCGTCAATCTCAGTCAGCTTTTCACAAATTTTATGATATTTCTCTGAGATATAAGCGGCATCCTCATCCGCCGCGGCATCCTCATCCGCAAAGAACAACTCCTCCTGCTCCGGCATATCTTCCATTTTATTAAATTCTACCCGAAACAGCAGTTTAAAAATCTGTTCACGCAACTCTCTTCTGCTCATAGCCAGCCACTCATCCTATTTTTCTTTCGTCACATTAATTCCTGCAATGCGGATATTCACATCCGTCACTTCCAGCCCGGTCATATTCTCAATCGCGCTCTTCACCTTCATCTGCACGCGCTGGCATGTAGCCGGAATATTGTAGCCGTATTCCATGGTAACCGCCAGTCCTAGTTTTACCTTTTTCCCGGATACTTCCACCTTGGCTCCTCTGGAAAGTCCTCTGACTCCCACCCGGCTTAAGAGCTCGTTTGTGAGATTCCCCGCCATAGCGGCAACCCCGTCCACTTCCGTCGCCGCCAGCGCAGCGATCATCGCCACCACATCATCCGCGATCTTTACAGTCCCGGCTTTCTCCTCCTGTGACTCATAACCGCTCTTCTTTTCATCCTGTTCCATGTTTTCCTCATTTCCGAAGCGTCCTTTGCTGAGGAACACGAGCAGAATTTAGGAGTTTTCCGAAGGAATACTCCGATTCTCCTCTGTGATCCGGGAGTTTGTGGCGCTTCTGCACAAACTCCTGATTGAAAAATAAGGTCATCAGACTTATTTTTCAATCTTATCCTCATTTCCGCGCTGTTTCCCACGCATAATGCAATATTTGCCCATATTGAATTAAGTATATCAAAATTTCTTGTTTTTGCCTAGCCCCCTCAAAGCCAGAAGCTCAGGCTGTACTGCTTTTCGTTCTCCACATAGGAGACCGCTTTATCCGAACAGTTCAGATAGCGGAAAACCTCCTGCTGCCCGATCAGCGTCTCCCGCATTTTCTGATAAATAGCAGGGCCATCGCATTTCAAAGTCACATAAGTGTCGCCTCTCTCATAACTGTCCGTAAAAATTTTCTCAATCTTTTCCTCGTCGAAATCCGTAAAATAGGCGCCCTCCCGCACGTAAAAGTTGGCATCCATGGAAGTGCACACGGGCATCTCCACCACATTTTCCTGCGTATGCGTCAACTCCATCTGCTCCGTGGTGACACAGAGATAGTCATAATTGATCGTCGGTATCTTCTCCACAGGGTAATCACTGCCGCCCACCGCCTGATAGGACGCGTCCCCCCAGGTCGTATCCACATAATAGTATTCCCCGTCGATCCGCACCAGATTCCAGGCATGTCCCTCGCCACCCACGACCCGTCCCAGCACAAGCGTGGCAAAAACGCCTGCCCGGTTTAAGAGATACTGTGTGGCCTTCGCATAACCCTGACAAACCGATTTCCGCTCCAGAAAAACGGAGCATATATTCTGACTGTCCTTCGCCGCCGCGTCATAATCCGTGTGATGAATCAGATATTCATAAACATACTTTACCTTCTCATACTCACCTGCATTCTCTGGTATGCCCGCCAGGCACTGGTTTACATAATCATCTATCCGGCGTTGCTTCTCCTCCACCTCCTCCGGGCTGAACCGATAACTGCCCGTAAAGGTAATCTTTTTCAGAATGCTGCCCAGCGTATATTCTGTGTAGCTGTATCCCTCCACATAAAAAATCTCGGGATGATCGTTTAACACACACTGGAACACGCGGGATATCAGCTCCTTATCACAGCTGGAGAGCTTTACGTTTTCACGGAAATCAATGAGCGCCTCCAAAATCTCCAGATAAATTTCCTGCTCCTCCTCCGACAGCTTTCCGAAGGCATAACACGCCGCCTGTTCCTCCCGCAGCTTTTCATCCGTCCGGGTAAGCACCTGCTCCGGCAGCTCCTGCTTCGTTCCCCCGGCTCCCACATTATCCTGCCTGTAGAGACTGTTCTCGCTCCGGGACAATCCCCGTCCCACAAAATAGAGGGCGCCGGTCAAAGCCAACATACAAAACAGCAGTATCCCCGTCTTTTTCATGCGCAGTCGTCCCCCTTCCCACAGGCACTCCAAATCTTTTATGATCTGCCGAATTCTGACAGAATCAATCCTTCATTTCTCTCCATCGTCATACCGATGCTCCACTGATTGACGAAAAGCAGAAGCGGATTATCCTTCAAATCCTTAATTTTCTTCATATCCGAAGTACCCGTCAGCTTGTCCAGATCAATATCTTTATTTTCAATCCATCGGATATACTCGTAGGGCAGGTTCTCCAGTTTAATCTCCACGTTATATTCATTTTCCAGACGGTACTTCAGCACGTCAAACTGCAGGACGCCGACTACACCGACAATGATCTCCTCCATGCCGGTATTGAACTCCTGAAAAATCTGGATCGCACCCTCCTGCGCAATCTGCATGATACCCTTGACAAACTGCTTGCGCTTCATGGTGTCCACCTGCCTGACCCTGGCAAAATGCTCCGGGGCAAATGTAGGGATTCCCTCGTAGGAGAACTGCTCCCCCGGCATACAGACGGTGTCCCCTATGGAAAAAATGCCAGGATCAAACACGCCGATGATATCTCCCGCATATGCCTCGCTCAAAATCTTGCGCTCGTCCGCCATGATCTGCTGAGGCTGGGACAGCCGCATCACCCTGCCTCCCTGCACATGCCTAACCTCCTCGTTCACGTCGAACCGTCCCGAACAGACACGCATAAACGCAATCCTGTCCCGGTGCGCCTTATTCATATTAGCCTGAATCTTAAAGACAAAAGCCGAAAAGTCATGCTCCACCGGATCAATCAATCCAATATCCGCCTTGCGGGGCAGCGGCGTGGTCGTCATTTTCAAAAAGTGCTGCAAAAAGATCTCCACACCAAAGTTTGTGAGCGCCGACCCGAAAAACACCGGGGTCAGGTTTCCCGCCTGAATCTGCTCCAAATCAAAAGGTGCGCTTGCGCCGTCTAAAAGCTCGATCTCTTCGGTAAGCTGTGATAAAAATTCCTCCCCGATCTGTGCCGTTAGATTCTCCGTCTCCGCAAGTGGGATCCTTGTAGCATGTCCCTCTTTCGTTCCCTTCTCCGTATCGGCGTAGGTGATCACGCACCCGCTCTCCCGCTCGTAAACCCCCTTAAAATTCTTTCCGGAGCCGATCGGCCAGTTCACAGGACATGTGGCGATCCCCAGCTCCTTCTCGATATCATCCAGCAGCTCAAAGGTATCGTTGGCATCTCTGTCCAGCTTATTGATAAAGGTAAAGATCGGTATATGACGCATCACACATACCTTAAAGAGCTTTCTTGTCTGCGCCTCCACGCCCTTGGAGGCGTCGATCACCATCACCGCCGAATCCGCCGCCATCAGCGTCCTGTAAGTATCCTCCGAAAAGTCCTGATGTCCCGGCGTATCCAGAATATTGATACAGAATCCGTCATAGGAAAACTGCAGCACGGAGGAAGTGACGGAAATACCCCTCTCCTTCTCAATCTGCATCCAGTCGGAAACCGCATGTCTCGCCGTCGCCTTTCCCTTGACGCTGCCCGCCAGGTTGATCGCACCTCCGTACAACAGAAATTTCTCGGTGAGGGTTGTCTTGCCCGCATCCGGGTGCGAAATGATCGCAAAGGTTCTCCTTCTGTTTATTTCGTCCGCATAAGTTCCCACGTTTTTATCCTCCAAAACTAATTGCACTTCACGCTTTCTTACAACAATTCAGTGTGTCATCTATGCTCCTACAGCATGGATGTGCCGACAAACTCCGGCTTAATTCCAAAATAGTCAAGCACGGTCGCTCCGATATCCGCAAAAGTTTCCCTTGTCCCCAGATTCTCCGGCGTCACATGCCTGCCATACATCAGAAACGGCGTATGTTCTCTGGAATGATCGGTTGACACTTTATACCCCGGATCGCAGCCGTGATCCGCCGTGAGCATCAAAATGTCCTCCGCCCTGACCCTGTCCAGAATCTCCGGCAGCTTCCCGTCAAAATAGGTGAGGGCCCGGGCATACCCGTCCACATCGTTGCGGTGCCCGTAAAGCATGTCGTAGTCCACCAGGTTGACAAAGCAGAGCCCCTCGAAATCTTTCTCCAGATAGGAAATCGTCTGTGCGATTCCTTCCTCGTTTCCCTTCGTATAAACCGCCTCCGTAATGCCCTTCCCCGCAAAGATATCCTTGATCTTACCGACGGAAATAACAGCCTTTCCCGCGTCCTTTAACTGATCCAGCATGGTTACCGACGGCGGAAGCAGCGAAAAATCGTGTCTTCTCGGCGTCCTCGTATAGTTTCCCGATGTGCCGGTAAAGGGTCTGGCTATCACCCGGCCCACACCGTGCTCCCCCTGTAAGATTTCCCTTGCCTTCCTGCAGTAATCATACAGCGTTTCCACCGGCACCACATCCTCATGGGCGGCAATCTGAAACACACTGTCCGCGGAAGTATAAACGATCAGATCTCCCGTCCGCATATGCTCGTCGCCGTATGCCTGAATCACCTCCGTGCCGGAATATGGCTTATTGCACAGCACGCCTCTGCCCGTGGCCCTGCTAAACGCATCGAGCACATCCTTCGGGAATCCCTCGGGATAGGTGGGCAGCGGTTTCTTCGATAAAATCCCCGCAATCTCCCAATGTCCTATGGTCGTATCCTTGCCCTTTGACGCCTCTTTCATACGGGCGATTCTGGCTGTAGGATCAGCTGCCTTCTCCCCACAGGAAACGCCGTCCAAGTTAAAAAGACCGAGCGCCCCCATATTGGGCATAGCAAATTCGGGGCTTGCGGACACGGATTGCAGCGTATTGGTTCCCTTGTCACCATAGCTTTCCGCGTCCTCCATCTCCCCGATTCCAAAACTGTCTAATACGATCAGAAAAATTCTCTTCATCTTTTGCCTCCCTGTCGCATGCGGCCCAGGCCGCCTAAAAATCCATACCTAGCAAGTGCATGGTGCGCATGTAAAAGTAACATACTTTTCTATAGTATCATAAAACCCTTCACAATGCACACAGGAATTATTCCGTTACCTACTTCTCATCAGAATTTACCGTGCTGATCACAACTGCGTCCGCGCTCACGCCGGTCTTGCGAATAACGATGTCCTCGATCTGTGCGCGCTGCGCCTCTGAGAGCTCCGCCGTATTTACCACCACGTCCACGCTGTCTCCGTCTATGCTGACAATGGCGTCGTCAAACCCCTTTGCCTCCAGCAGAATCTCAGCCGCTGTCTCCTTCTCCGCAATGTCCGTCATGGAAATCATGCTGCTCACGGCTTCCTGCTTCTGGGTTTCACTGATATTGGCGTTATTGATGATCTCTAACAGCGTCTCCTTATTCTGCATTCTCGTCTGTTCTTTCTCCAGCTTCGCACCGGAAAGAGCCGTCGCTGTCTCCGCCGACGTAAAGACCGCCTCGCCGGGCACCTCATCCATCTGTTCCTCCGCAAGCGCCTGCGCCAGCTCCTCGTCCACGCTGCCGCTCTCCGCCATGGTCACGTCACTGTCAAGACTCTCGATATCGCCGGAAGCCTGCTCCATATCCTCATCCGACAAATCCAAAAGCGCCGCGTATTCCGCATCCGCATCCTCCTGTGTAAGTCCGGTCGCCCCCATTTCTCCGCTCACGCTCATCAGATCCTCGTCCGTCACCTTAGTACCTGCAAAATTCAAGTACCCTGCCACCGCGATCATAATGGCAAGCGCCGTAATCATCATCTGGTTCTTCTTAATCATATTCTTCAATTTCTTCTCCCCTTCACTGATTATTTGTTTTCATTTTAATTATTGCTATTCTATTCATGTCTACATCAAATAATACCTGAATCGCTTCGATTATGTCGCTTCTTACCTGCGCCCGATCCGCGCCCTGTGCAATCACCACGACACCCTCCACGGCGGGGGCTGTCGTCTTGACCACGAGCGGCACGTTCTGTCCCCGCTCATCTACCGTGCAGACAACTTTCTTATCCGTTCTGCTCTCCGCTATATGCCTGCTTCCCCCCGACGCGTCCGTCTCCGTCGTATCCGTTACCTCCTCCGCGCCATCTCTGGTCAGAATCATTTCCTCCGATTCTCCCACATAAAGCAATACCCTGACCTTTCCCGCTCCTTCCACGCACCGCAGGCTTTCTTCCAGTTTTTCTTCCCAGCACGTCACATAATCCTTATTCTCTTCTTCTGCATCAAACGTATGTTCGTTTTTTATTATAGTGCCATTCGTGTCCAATAAACCGGACTTTGTTTTTTCTTTTTCCACCGGCAGAGAGATGACGCAAAGCAAAATACCTGCCAGTATCAGAATCAGACATTGATCCTTCCTAAGCTTCTTCCCACCGCTTATCCGCTCAAAAAGCTTCTTAGCCTCTCCCATCCTGTCTCACCTCCACACGCTCTTCCTCCATCCCTAAAAGCACGGCAAACCGCGCGCGATAAGAGGAAAAGGTCTCATCCGCCGCAGATTCCGCCGACTGTCCGATCACAATTTCTTCAATCCCGATCTGCCCGTCTCCTTCTTCCTCCCCCGCTCTCTCCTTCATCCAAACAATAAGCTCCGGCAAAAGGGTTCCTGTCTCCTCACCCTGTTCCTCTGTAAATCGGATGGAAACGCGGCTTACATAGTACGTATCCGCCTCCAGTTCCCGGTTCAGTCGTTCCTTTATTTCCGCCTCCATCCGCTTAACCACTTCCTCTGTCACGCCGTCTCCCTGCGGCTTTTCCAAAAAATCCGGCATGTCCGTCAGCTCTCCCCATTTCTCCAAAAGCGCCTGCGGCTCCTCCCACACGATTCCCGAAAAACGCAAAACAGGCTGCAAAAAAAGAAGCAGTATTATAATACCCGACACGGACTTGATATACTTTTCATACTGTCTTCCGGGCGCGAAATGCACGACTGCCTGCGCCGCAATCATAAAAATACCGATCTCCCTGATCGTGTCAAGCATTTCCCCACCTCCGTTCAGCGCACGGCTTGTCCTGTGGAATAACTGATAATAGCCGCCTGAATCAAAAACATCCCCACAGAAGTCAGCGCAATCCGCAGAAGCATCAGATTGCCCTCCCCCACCCGGCTTGCGCAGTTTGTCAGCCGCTTGTCGCTTATGATACCGATCAGAGCCGCGCTCAGCTTAATCACACAGGCCGTCATGGCAATTTTAGAAATAGGCGCCGCACAGAGCGCAATCAGTATAAAAGTCATAAAAATCCCCAGACTGTTTTTCACCAGCACCGCAGAACCCAGCACCATCTCAAACATCCCCTCTGTCAACCCGCCGATTCCCGGCATTGCGGTCAACGCCTTCTTAACAGCCGTTGACTGCAGTGAATCAATAACAGGCGATACCATTGACTGCAGAAGACTAAACCCCGTAATCATCCAGACGGACGCTTTCAGGCTGCCTTTGATCACCTTCTCCAAAAGCTCCAAAAGCAGCGTCAGCTTTTCCTCCATCCAGACGCCGTTGATCACCGTCAAAAGAACGTAAGCATAAACAAACGGCACCAGCACTGTAAGGTATCCCCACTCAATCAGATAAACCGCCACCAGAAGAAGCTGATAGTACACCGATGCCGAAAAAACGCCCGAGGCGCTCCCGACAGCCAGAATATAAGTGGGAATATAAAGCCTGACAAACGTCACCACGCCATTTAAAATTTCCTTCACCGCCCCCGTAGTCTGTGCGAAGAATTTTAACAGCACCGCAATCAGCAGCAGATATACAAAATAAAAGGCGATATCCGATACCTGATGGTCACGGAACAGATCCGCAAAGTTAGAAAAGAGAGCTGCCGCCACTCCCAGAACCAAAATTGTAAAAAATAACGTCCGAAATTCATCTCTCTGGAACAAAACGGCGTCAAATACACCGCCCGCCAGCTTTTTCAGCGCCTCCCCCAGCCGGCCTCCCAAAATATCAGCCAGCACCGCTTTCCCGTCAAAAGAATAGGATGGAAACAGTCTCTCAAAATCTCTGGCAACCGCGTCCATTCCCATCTGTTCCCACACAAGTGCACTATCCTGTGCCCCCATCCTCCAACCTCCTCTTTATCAATTCCGCACAAAGAATGCAGCTTTTCAAGCATTCTCTTACGGGAAACATAGTACTTCTTAACGAGGCAGCCACTGCTGCCGAGTTTTAGAAGTACTTCTTACATTGCTATCGACTGTATGCTCTCCATCAGGGAAAAAAGCACCGGCATTCCCATGGAAAGAATATAAAGCTTGCCAAGCATCTCCACCTGTCCCGCCACACCGGCGTATCCCGCATCCTTACAAATTCCCGCACAGAACTCGCAGGCGTAAGTCGCGCCCACCGCCTTTAAAAGCAGCGCCAGATAACTGTAATTATCCCGCAGATAGCCCCGCAGCAGCTCCATACCTGACAATATCTGCATAAAATAGCGCATGATATATTCCAGTATTACAAAACAGACTGCAAGCGCCACATACATGCCATATTCCGCCTTGTGGCTCTTTAACGACACCGCAAGCAGTACGCCGATCACACCGACAATTCCGGCTTTCACCATATCCATATCGTCTTTCCCTCCCCGCTTCTTATCTGCCGAGCCTGCGAGGCCGCGCCCGCGATGGCATCGTAGGATTCCATCCGATCACAGCTCGAACAGTGTCTGCATCATCACAAACAGATCATATATATAAGGAATAATCCATGTTAAAACAAGAATTAACCCCGCAAGGCTGATTAGAAAGGCATGATCCTCTCTGCCGCTATGTTTTAAAACTTGATTTAATATTGTGACTAAGATACCGACCGCCGCTATCTTAAAAATCAAACTAACGCTCATCCGTCCTCCCCGTCCCTCACAGCAGCAAAATTGCCAAAAGCAGCCCCGTCAGTATGCTGACGCTGTGTATCATTTTGGATTTATTTTCGCAGGTCTCCTCCGCCTTCCGACATCTGTCTTCCAAAAAGCTCCCCGCCTGTCCGATACGCCCGGCCTGTCCGCCCTCATTCCGAAAATACAGGCTTTTCGCAAGCTCCGTCACCGTCCGCTTCTCATCTTCGCGCAGGGGATACGGCTCCATGCACTTTTGCAGCTCCTCCTCCCAGACCTTCGGGAAATCCATGCCGTTCGCTCCTACCGTCCGCTCATAAATTCGTCTGAAGCAATCTGAATAACATTTGATATTTAATTCTGCCAGCAGCAGACAGATTTCCGGCATCGTATGTTTTCCGTAGGATATATCACTCTGCATCCGGAAAAGGATACAGGAGAGCGCCCTCAGATGTCTCACCCTTTCCTTCTCCCGCGCCGCCAGGCTGTGCCCCCATCCGGCACATCCAATCACAATACATAAAAACCCTACTGCCTTGTACATGGCTTTCCTTCCCCGTCATAAATCTCCACGATCCGGCTCGCGCCCTGCCTCCGATCCAGCATCACATACCGTTCAAACATCCTCTGCTTCATTATGTAACACATGTAATCTTTTTGTTTCACTTCCTCCATAGAGCCGCCATGAATGGTGGCCAGCAGCTTACAGCCGCATCCGCCGGCCATCTGCAGGGCCTGTGCGTCCGCCAGGCTCCCCACCTCGTCCACCGCCAGCACCCGCGGCGCCATGGAACGGATCAGCCGCATCATACCCTCCACCTTCGGACAGCCGTCCAGCACATCTGTGCGGATTCCCACATCGTTCTGTGATACGCCAAGATAGCTTCCCGCAATTTCTGAGCGTTCGTCCACCACACTCACATTGACCCCCGGCCCGTATTTCGTTCCATTTGACACCTGCCTGATGAGATCCCTGAGCATCGTTGTCTTTCCGCAGCCCGGCGGGGAAATCAGAAGCGTGCTCATCACCCGCCCCTCCTCAAACAAATAGGGCATCAGTGCGTCCGCGGCGCCCCGTACCTGATGGGCAATGCGGATGTTTAAATAACGTATGTATTTCATATTTCTAATCCGGCCGTCCCCGTCCAGAATTACCTGACCGGCCAGTCCTACCCGGTGTCCTCCCTGCACGGTCAAAAAGCCCTGCCTGATTTCCTCTGCGAACGCGTATACGGAATATCTGCACAGATGCTCAAGCACATTCTCCAGCTCCTCCGAAGTAGGCCTGGCCGCCTCTTCCGGCCTGTCCACAAGCGCCCCCCGCTCGTCCACAAAAAGCTCCCTGCTATCAACTATAATAGTCAACGGCATGTCCGCGCGGAGCCTGATCTCCTGAAGCCGCTTGGCCTGCCCCGCCACTTCCCGCCATCTGTCCCGGCTTTTCTCCGGAAACAGGGAAAGAATCTCCTCTTCGCGCATTCCCATTCCCCCTTGCCGTCGTCACCATGCGGCAAGGGCATGGTGCGTTGTCCCATTACAATATATGAGACATTGTCCAAGTTATGCTTCCAAAAAAGGCACAAGTTGTCTATCCTGAAAAAACCAGTAGCATTTCCTACAAAAAAAGGGTAGAATAGATAAGAAAAAACGGTAAAAGAGGAATTGCTATGAAGCTGGACATGCACTGTCACACAAAAGAAGGCTCCCCTGACGGGAAGCTGGAATTATTGGAGAACATTTCGATTTTGAAGCAGAAAGGCTATCAGGGAATGCTCATCACTGACCATAACTCCTACAAAGCCTACCGCTATTATAAAAAATGTAAGGAAAAACCGGACGATTTTGTTGTTCTGAAAGGAATTGAATACGATACGATCAATGCGGGACACATGCTCATTGTCATGCCCACCGGCGTCAGCCTGCCGATTTTGGAGCTGCGCGGTCTGCCCGTCATCCTCCTCATAGAGATCGTACATTTTTACGGCGGAATCATCGGACCTGCACACCCCTGCGGGGAAAAGTTTTTGAGCATCTGCGACACGCTGCGGGGTAAGCTCTACAAGCATATCTACCACAAATTTGATTTTGTAGAGGGCTACAACGCCTGTGAAGACGCGGATTCCAACATGCGCGCCATGGCGCTTGCAAAAAAATATGACCTGCCCTGCTTCGGCGGCAGCGACTCCCACAAGGAAGACTGCGCCGGCTTCGGATACACGATTCTGCAGGAAGATATTAAAACGGAGACGGATTTAATCAACTATATCCTATCCGGCAAACCCACCATGATCGGCGGCCGCCACTATATGCACACCACGAAAGCAAAGCTTGGAAAAGCGAACAACGTGCTGGTATACTCCTTCTGGCTCTACAATAAGTTTCTTGCGCTGTTTCGCCGCAAGGCACGTAACTTTGAGCTGATGGAAAATGAACTTCTCGACTCCATCCGCGCCGGAAAACGCAAGAACCCCCGCTACATTCCACTTGGAGACGACTGAGGCAGACACATTACCGCTCTCTGTCCGCCTTATCGTTCGCCATCTCTTTCAACTCCTCAAACTCGCTCTCGTATTCGTCACTTCGCATGGTCGGATTGTTTCGGATCATGTCACGCTTGTAAAAATCCAGAAGTCTGCCATAGCCCGTCTCGCGCTCCCGATAGGAACTGAATTTGCCGCGCAGCTCGGCAATCTCCTCTCGGACGTTCTCCCCATAGGCCGAGGGTCTGTTTAAAATCGCGTCTTTTATCATAGCGAAGCCCTGCTCCAGACCGGCAGTCAAATCCCGCAGACGTGTGCTCCTTCGCTCCTCCCTGTCAAGACGCTTCTGCTCCTTTTCATCATTGTTAAACGCAATCAGCACATCCAGACGCTTCTGCATACGCAAAAGCTCCTCCTTCATACCCACAAGTCTGACCATAAGGTCACGCAGATCAAGGGCTGCCTTGAAAGAAAGCGTAAAATCAGCCACAATATAAACCGTTAGCAGCACAGTCAGATGATGCAGCAGCTTTTCCGGCATGGCGTACATCAACTGCTCAATGGGCATGTGTATGACCCTTGTCATCAGGATAGTAAAAAATCCCCAGGCAATCGAGGATCGCAGGCAAATATGGCCCTTGTAGTTCATAAACCGCCCCGAATAGTCCCAATATCGCATCTTAAAGAGCGCCTCCATAGCCACTCCCGTCACATATTCGAGAGCCGTCGCGCCGACCACACCCGCAAAATAAGTGAGCAGCACATTATCCGCAAAGGGCATGGACACCACCAGCATCATGATCGCACCGGTGCCATACAACGGCAAAAAGGGGCCTCTCATAAAGCCCCTGTTTACCCATTTGCGGGATTTAAGCGACACATAGACCGATTCAAAGCACCAGCCCCCAAAACAGTAAAAATAGAACAGAAACAACCATTGAAGTCCTGTATAACCAAACATCACTTTAACCTTTCATCCATCAAACAAAGCTGATGATTTCCTCTTTCGGCGCCTTCGTCCGCTCCACGCTTAAGGCGCGCAGTACCGGTCCTTCTCCCTGATACTGCTCAAAATATGATTTTTCCACACGCGCCGTAACTTTCACCCACTGCTGCTCTGCAAGCGCCGCTGCCTCCCCGTACTCACAGGCATACCCTAAAAAAGCCATATCCTCCGCACAACAGGTCATCGCCATGCGTCCCGGTACAAAATAATCCTTCGGGAACTGCTTCGGCTTCAGCACCATCCCCACAAAAGAAACCGTCTTGCCCTCATAGCGCTCCGGGTGATCCATCGTATCCAGATACCAAATTCCATAACGTTCGTTATCAAGCTCTATCACCGGCGCTTTCAGATCGTAGGGCAGATCCTCCTCCATGATCTCGTTGATCTCCCCATTGGAATCCTCAAAGACAATCTCCGCCTTGGGATTGATCGCCTTCACGTTCCGTTTATAGCTGCCGAGATCCTCCACCCCGTCGCAGCGGTTAAAGATAATCAGTTCAGACTTCCTGATCTGTTCCGCCAGCAGAGACTTCATATTCGTAAAATACATGGGAAAAGTGGAGGCGTCGATCGTGGTGATCTGCTGCTCGATCTTCCAGTGCCACGGAAGTTTCATCTCCTTGTAATTCCACATGCCGTTATACTCGATAATAATGCGCTCCGGCTTATGCTTCTTCTCCAGCTCAATCAGGTGATTCGGCGTAAACGCCTCCTCCCCGTCAATCAGCTCCAGCACCGTGCGGCTCTGCTTCAAAAGCGCAGGGTCATACTCGTTTTCACCCTCTTCACAGAGGATGAGCAGCGTTTTCCCTCGTACCTGAAAATAAGGCTGCGCCAACGTGTAGGTGATAAACTCCGTCTTGCCGCTCTCCAAAAAGCCGTTAATCATATAGACCGGTTTCACTCTTCCTTCATCCCTTTCTCATTGCATATAAATATAACTCGTTATTTATTTCTTAAACAGCTCTCCCAGCTTCTCCTCTTTCAGCTTGGAGCCGATCACACAGATCTTTCCCGTTACGCCGGGTTTCCCGTCCCTGACATTGCTCTCCTCGGGCACATAGTCAAAATAGATCCAGCCGCCGTCCGCGCCGGGAACCATCCCTTTCGCACGGAGCACCAGGCCGCACGCCTCTTCCCTGTCAAGCTCCGCCAGAATATGCGAGATCTCCTCCTTCGTGTAAACTGCAGGCGTCTCAAGCCCCCAACTTGTAAAGACCTCGTCCGCGTGATGATGGTGGCCATGTCCCTCGTGATCATGATGATGCGCATGCCCTTCGTGGTCGTGATGGCGCTCATGCTCCTCGCAGTCATGGTGATGCTCATGCTCCTCGTGATCGTGATGATGCTCATGTCCATGCCCGCCGTGCCCATCATGGTGGTGCTCATGTTCCTCGTGGCCGTGGTGACCGTGCTCATGCTCCTCGTGGTCATGATGATGCTCATGCCCCTCGTGGTCGTGATCGTGACAACCACATGTGCAGTCCGGCCCATGATCGTGGTGATGATGATGCTCCTCCTGCATCTTCATCACTTCCCGCATCAGTTCTGCCTCCAGATCCTTGGCGCCCTCAATGGTTTCCAGAATATCCTTCCCTTCAAGCGCATCCCAGGGCGTCGTGATGATCGTTGCCTTGGCATTATACTCCCGAATCAGGGCCACACAGGCGGACAGCTTTTCCTCGCTCAACTTATCCGTCCTGCTTAAGACGATGGTACCGGCATGTTCGATCTGATTGACAAAAAATTCCCCGAAATTTTTAATATACATCTTACATTTGCAGGCGTCCACCACAGCCACCGCGCTGTTTAACCGCACATCTCTGTCCGTCATGGCATCCTGCACCGCCTTCATAACATCAGAAAGTTTTCCCACACCCGAAGGCTCGATCAGAATGCGCTCCGGCGTATAGGTATCTAACACCTCCTTTAAGGACGTGCCAAAATCCCCCACCAGCGAGCAGCAGATACAGCCGGAATTCATCTCCTTGATCTCGATGCCGGACTCCTGCAGAAATCCCCCGTCTATGCCGATTTCACCAAATTCATTCTCAATCAGCACCACCTTCGTATCCGCCAGCGCTTCCTTTAAAAGCTTGCTGATCAGCGTAGTTTTCCCGGCCCCCAAAAACCCCGAGAAAATATCAATCTTCGTCATGTTACATCCTTCCTTTCTCTATAAAAAATCATAGTTATATACAGAGAATGCCGCATTTCAGGCATCTCTTACGCGAGACATAGTAATTCTTGGCGTCCCGTCCTATGGCGGGACGTCTTTAGAATTACTTCTCGCGTTAATCCAGGTTTAATTTTCTATCCATCATATACCATATTAAGATATAGAAAATAACACAGTGGAATATCCCCGTAATCAGCGTCGTCTCCCAATCGACACCGAAATTGGAAATATAGTTCAAGGGAGACACCTGACTGTGAATCGCCGCCCGAATGGCAAAATATATCCCCTGAAATATGCTCTCCACAATATAAATAACAATATACCACGCAAAGGACAGCATCAGCTTATGGTTGGAGGAAAGCTGCCCCAGCGAAATGCAGGCCCCCACTCTGAGCACCCGCGCAAAGAGATTGAAAATATATGCGACGATGGTCATAATCACCACAAACACGGATATTTCTTCCTCTCCCAGATACACGATGGCATTCACCAGCCCATCCATCATGGATTTGATAACCTCCGTCGAGGCTGCAAACAAAAAGATCACCGAAAAATAAATAATGAGCGAGTTCATCATCACCCACAGAACACTGACCAGCAGCTTGGCGATAATAATATGATGCGCATCCACCGGCAGCGTATGCAGAAGGTACCCCTGATCGCCGTAGGTAGAGGTGTAAAAACGGTAAATCAGATAGATCGCCGTGCCTACAAACACTGCGAACATGCTCATCACATAGGTAAACAGCACCATAACCGCCACAAAATTGACCATCTCGAAATCGCTGGAATAAGGCGCCTTATCCATCAGATATACCATCCACCTTGCAAGTCCCGTCATCACCAGAGTCAGGGCATTCGCAGACAGAAGCAGCTTCCAGGTCGCCTTCCATTCGTACTTCATCAATTTTCCTAACATGCGAACACCTCCCTGAAAAACTGATCCACGGACTTGCGCTCGTTTTGCCTGATCTGTTCCGCTCCGGCCTGCAGCACAATGCTTCCGTACTTGATAAAAACCACTTCGTCCAGAATGTTTTCCACATCCGAGATCAAGTGCGTAGAGAGCAGAATGGAACCGCATCGGTTATAGTTGCTCACAATCGTATGGAGAATATAGTCTCTGGCAGCCGGATCCACGCCCGCAATCGGCTCGTCCAGAATATAAAGATCCGCGTCACGGCTCATCACCATAATGAGCTGCACCTTCTCCTTCGTGCCCTTGGAAAGATTTTTTAATCTCTCCTGCGGCGGAATCTGCAGTCTGGCCAGCATATCATAGGCCCTGTCCACCCGGAAATCCGGATAAAAGTCCTGAAAATACTGCACCAGCTCCAGCACCTTCATGCCGGGCTGTAAGTACGTCCGCTCCGGCAGATAGGAAATCCGCAGCTTGGTATCAATCCCCGGCCGCTGCCCGTTTATCAATACCTCTCCCGCCGTCGGTTTTAAAAGACCGTTCATAATTTTAATCAGCGTGGTTTTTCCGCTGCCGTTAGGCCCTAACAGGCCGATAATTCTGCCCCGCTCCAGATTCAGAAATACCTGGTTCAACGCGATTTTTCTTCCATAAGTTTTCGTCAGCCCCATACACTGTACCACAGGCGCCATAGTATTCCTTCCTTTCCCGTTCTCACGAAACCGTGATCCGATAGGACGCTTCAAAAGCCGTCCCCTCAAGCTTTTGTCCCCATTCCCGTTCCCTGAAATCTCCTGTAAAATCCGCGCTGTCGCACCGGCCGTACCACGGTTCGATGCAGATAAAGGGCGCCTTTTTCTTCGGCGGCGACCAGATGCCAAACAAAGGCGCGTCAAATTCCACCGTCAGATACGGCGTTCCGTCCGGCCTGGCCAGCGCCACGCTGTGAGCCTGATCCCCCTCGATCACCAACGCGTCATCGTCAAAAAGATCAGCCGTAATCGGCAGCGCACCGTTTCGCAGCGCGTACGTCTTCTTCTCCCCGTTTACCAGCCCTCCCGCAATGCATGAGGACACCACCTGCTCCTTCACATCAAAGAGCAGCTTATACTGGGTCTGATCTGTGCCCGGATCAATGGGACACAGGAACCCCGGATGCCCGCCTATGGAAAACCAGATCGGTTCCCCCGTCTGATTGACTACCCGCCATTTCACCACCACCGTGCGTCCGGACAGCTCATAACCGATTTCCAGCCGGAAAGGATACGGATACTTCTGCAAAGTCTCATAGTCTGAGTTTAAAGTAAACCACATTTCCGAAGCCACCTGACTTTTCAGCTGAAACTCCATGTCTCTGGCAAAGCCGTGCTGCCCCATGGCATACTCCTTGCCGTCCAGCCGGTATGTACCGTTCTTTAGACCGCCCACAATGGGAAAAAGCACCGGCGATGTCCGCCCCCAATAGGCCGGATCCCCGTGCCACATGTACTCCCTTTGGTCAGGCACGCTCTTTAAAGACTTAAGCTCTGCCCCAAGACTGTCCACCTGTATCGTAATCTTGTCGTTGCTGATCTGAAATAGCGCCATAGCCTCCTCCTTTTCACACTGGAGAATGCCGTATCTCAGGCATTCTCCTATGCGAAACTTAGTACTTCTTGGCGTTCCGTCCTATGGCGGGACGTCTTTAAAAGTACTTTTCGCATTTCTCACATTATTGTATCACAGCTTTCCAAAAAAGGGTATCTTTTAATCCCCCGTAACCCCCGTAACCTCCCAATATGCCACCAATATCTGATCCACAGGCACCCCCGCGATCTCATTCTGATAGGTCCCTCCGGTCAGCAGCCCGACCAGCCGCCCGCAGCCGTCGAACATGCCGCCGCCACTCATCCCCTCTCTGGCAAACCCGCGCCCGTAAAGCATTTTACCGCCGAAAGCCTCAATATACTTATCCGTCTCCTCCAAGACGGCCTCTTCGAAGATCATCTCATCTTCCTCCCTGCCAGCCCCCAGACAGAAAATCGCCTCATCAACCCGCAGACCGCCATAAATGCCCGCATCTGAAAAAGCACAGCGAAGCCCGGAAAACGCCTGCAGACCGATCTCCTCCTTCTCCACCAGCAAAAAACCGACATCGCAGGTTTCCGAACTGCCAAGCATGCTTGCGCCTGCATAATACCCTTGCGGAAAGCGGATCACCCCCGTCTCCTCCCGCCAGTAGTCGAGCACATGCCTGTTGGTGGCAATCACCGCCCCGTCGGCCGTGATCCAGCAAATCACGCCGCTGCCGTAGGCTTTTCCCATATCAATCCGCACCACCGTGTCTCTCACATTTTCACAGGCGGTTTCGAGATCCGGCTCTTCCAGCACGGGGCAGTGAAACAGGTCGAGCGCGAGCATCCCCTCAACGATATCCTCCCCGCTCACACTCTGAATCAGGTGGGGCGGCAGAGTCGGTTCCTTCGCCTCCACAGGCAGCGCTTGAAAAAAGCATCCCAGGAAAAATATAATAACAACAAATATTTTATTTATTCTCCCGCCCTTTGCCACCAGCCCCTCCTTGCCTGTATACCTGTCACAAGGGCACGTGGAGGACTGCGCCTCTCCGTGCCCCTATCTAATCACACTATATATATGCAGAGAATGCCGCATTTCAGGCATTCTCTCAAGCGAAACATAGAACTTCTCCACGAAGCAGCCCTTGCTGCGAGTGGCTAGGGAAACGCTGATTAAAGCGTTTCCCGCACCGGATTTGCGCCGCGAAGCGGCACATTCCTTTGCAAATCCGTGTGCATCCGCCGGAGGCTCTAAGGAAGTGCTGATTTAATCAGCGCTTCCCTAGAAGTTCTTTTCGCTTTGGGAGCAGAACGATAAGCCGGGTTATGTCGCGAATGATCATCTATCTAGGAGTTTCGTCGCCGAAACCCTCCAGCAACCTACCTGA
>ERZ779637.318-NODE-318-length-34639-cov-11.084577_pt1 | contig 34639 bp, 26 predicted proteins | sample MGYA00514196_ERZ779637 | MGnify/ENA primary metagenome ERZ779637 (study PRJEB29562, sample SAMEA4376700) | mouse gut metagenome | isolation source: Cecum | study: EMG produced TPA metagenomics assembly of the A DSS colitis mouse model was used to assess the...
GCACAGGGTCGGTCGGCGTATCCGGTGTCGGCTGCTCCGGCACAGGGTCGGTCGGTGTCTCCGGCGCAGGCTGCTCCGGCACAGGGTCGGTCGGTGTCTCCGGCGCAGGCTGCTCCGGCACAGGGTCAGCCGGCGCCTCCGGCGCGGGCGCAGGGTCAGGAACCGGCTCAGCAGTCGCCAAAAGCATAGGCTCCCTCTTACCCACACAGAGATACCAGCCGTCCCCTGCCAGTTTCCGCTCTAAAGCGGACTGCGTCCGAAAAGCGGCAGCCATCGGCTGAGACTGTACGGATGCCGTCGTGGGTGTCGGCGCAGGTTCTGGCGTCGGCTCCGGTTCCGGTGCAGGTTCGCTCGGCTGCTCCGGCTCTGTCGGCTCCGTCGGGTTTTCCGGCTGCTCCGGATTGGTCGGCTCCGTCGGATTTTCCGGCTGCTCCGGATTGGTCGGCTCCGTCGGATTTTCCGGCTGCTCCGGGTTTGTCGGATTCTCCGGATTTTCAGGTTCCGTTGGATTCTCCGGGTTTGTCGGCTCTGTCGGATTCTCCGGATTTTCAGGCTCCGTCGGTTTTTCCGGCTCCTCCGGCTTTTCAGGCTTCGGCTCGGGGCGCGCAATTCCCTTAAATTCCCCGATCGTGCACGCATAGCGGTATACGCCGTTCTCAACAATGTACACACCCGTAGCGTCGGAGTAGCTGCCTCCGAGAACCACCTCATCATAACTGCCGCTCTTTAACACTTCCGCGCGGTATCCGCTTGTACTCTTCTCCGGTTCCTCAAAGGTGACCTCATAATCCCCCGTGCCGCCTTCCGCGAATGTATAAACACCCTCCGCAGGAAAAGCTGACATAATGGACACCTCGCTAAAAAGATTGCTTCCCGCAGGCTGTCCCGTCAGGTTATAGTCAAATCCCTCCCGCGTGCCCGTATCTGCGGCATCTCTCTTTTCCACACGGGCATAAATTCTCCCCGTAGGATAAAGACCGTCCGCGGGCAGCTTGCCGTTCTCGTCATGGGTCACTTCCACAGAGTCAAATATCTTGCTCCATACGCTGGCTTTCAGGTTTTCCCCCGTTCCCCCGTAAGCCTCCTGATAGGTAATCCCATCATAGCCGCTCCCGATAACCGAGTCAGTCAATGCCTTTCTGTCAGGATACTTATAGAAGCTCTCCTTGTCATCCCCCGTGAAGATGCGTGAGAAATCCTGCTGGATCGGGGACTGCCCCGGCGCAAGATAACCGATGGTGCCCAGCGAGAAATCATATTTCTTACCATTTACGTCAGCATATGCCTTTCCGGGCACTATATCCAGAATAACAAAGGGGTTATCCTCGTCATGCTCCTCCACAACCTGCTTGATGCCGCCGAAGGAATCCCTCGCCAGCACCGTTGACACGGGCGCCTTGTCATGGGGCGCCATATAAAGCCCTGTCACCACAAGCGCCGCCGCGGCTGTCATTGCCACCGCGCGCGCAAAGATTTTCTTCGCGGACACGCGCTTTGGCGGCCTGTAAGCCTTCACCGACTGCGGCTGCACCACCAGCGGGGGAAGCTCCGGCTCCATCTCCGCACGCAGCTTCGCGGCTTCACGATCCGCACGCTCCCTGCGATCGTTCTCGCTGCGCAGCTCCCTGAGCAGCTTCTTCATTTCCCTGTTATTCTGCGCACTCTCCCGCTCAGCCGCACTGTCGCTTTCGCTCACCCCGGCTTCCCGTTTGTTTTTGGACACACGGATTCGCCAAAACGCTGCAAAGGCTGCCGCCGCCCCCAAAATGAATGCAAAGAACAAAGCAATCGGATTTATCGGGGTTTTATCATTATTCCGTTTTATTAATGATTTCCACTCGTTTTTCCCCATATGCTGCACCTTCTCTTTAATCAGACAACTATCCCCGCACCATGCGGTTTTCAGAACATAATCTCTCCTTTTTATGGTACTGTATCAAATTCCCTTATGTCAACCGCTACATCTGCCACCAAGACACCGTCACTGACACTAAATCCGCTATGGTTCGCCGTTACCCCCACAGTTTCAGCCCAAAGCGCGGCTTTCTGTCATAACATGTCGTTTTTTACTGCTGCGTCCACTGTTTTCCGTTGCTCTTGCAGGTGAACGCCGCCACATAATCCCAATTGGAATTATAAATTTGGATTGTAAATTCATCTTTTGCCGCATCATAATAACACTTCAGCTTTACATACAAATCCTGTGTCCCCTGCTGTCCCTCCGGCTGGTATTTGAAATTAAATCCGTCTTTTGTCTGCCACTCGCCTTTCTTCTCAAAACCGAGCGCATTCCCGCTTTTGTCTGTAAAAGTCGATTCAGAGGGCAACGGAATATACACTTTTCCTTTGTACCGATTACCCCACATCATAAAATCTACATCCGCTGTAGAACCCAACTGAGGCTGTTTATTCTGTTCCAGCTGATTGTCATAAGTGCCACGGTCTTTCCGCTCCCATCTGCTTCCGTCCGCCGCGCACTGAAACACGCCCGCAGAAGCTTCCACTGCCCGGTTCCACTTGGAATCATTATAATTATAGAAGAGCTCCAGCTGATAAACCTTCTTGTCCGCCACATAACGACAGCGCATCGAGGACGGCTCATAAGTTGTGGTCTCATTCTTCCCTTTAATTGTCTTTGAGAAATTATCCAGCCTCTTCGCGCTCTGCCAGTCAAGATTTTCCCTGTTAAAATAGTTCGTAAAGCTGTTGTCCGAAGGCGTCGGGAAATAAATCTCACCCTTTGTAAACTGGTTGTTGTAATAGCTCCAAAGCTCCAGATTACCGCCGTTGATCAGCTCATAATAAACTGTGCTTTCCGGCACCTCGTAGCTCTGCGTATTCCAGTAATTCGGCTGGTAATTCGCATAGTAGATGGAATAAGACGTATCTGCGCCCGGATCCTGATAATAGTTTATAGTCGGTATAATACGGTATTTGCCTGCCGCCTGCGAGAACATTTCCTTTCTGTTAAAATCAATCTTAATCTTTGAATTCGTTGCACTCTGTATCTCGTCAAATCGAATCGCGCCGTTATAGGGCTGGGAATTTCCCTGATAATTATTCTCCTTCGCGTTATACCAGAAAATTTTCTCCAGTGTTCCGCCATCTTCCTTGTAGGCGCTGAACCTGACACTTCTGTTCGTAAATTGGTTCCTGTCGCGCTCGTCTCTTGTGTTCTTCACATAATCCACATTAAATGCAGTCGTATCCGGACCGGCGAGCGTAGTCACCGTTTTCAGCTTCAGCTCACCGCCAAGATTCGTCTGCCCATCATACGCATAGTAGATCTCCGGCGGTAGAATGCGTCCCTCAAACTTATCCGTATGGGGATATTTTGTACCTACGTAAGTGCCGGACGAATCGCAGTTTGCCAGATAATCCGCCACCACATCCTTCACCCGCTGGTCATGAATCTGCTGCTCAAGATCCCGCACAAGCTCGTTGCTCGGCCCGACGCCCGACTGGAGATGCCCCCCGGGGTCAAGCACCTGCAGGGATAGATACCATGGCTTGCTGATATCCTCCACGCCAAACAGATCAGGCGTTACTTCGCCATTCCAGCCGGTCGTCCGATATGCTATAATCTTATCGCCGCCCTCGGTGCCCTCCTCTCTGACACGCGCAAAAATCAGAAAATAGCCCTGTCCCGCCTTGTTGAAGTCACTGGGATAATCCGCCCAGACGCCGACCTTCACGCCCCAGCGGATATTGCCGTCCACACCGATGTTTTTCTTTGATTTTTTAAATTTTAATTCAATACCGCCCGGCACCCAGTTATCATAATGTCTGCCCTTGGAATTATCCTGCGTGGACAAAAATGACATCGCCTGAATCGTAACCGTATAAGTATGGTCCGGGTTGTTGGGGTCAGAAATCGGCGCGTCATCTTTCAAACGAAAGGTCGCGTGGTCGGGCTTGCTTTCAATAATCTCAACATACTTCTGCGGGTTCCAGCTTGTTGTCGCACCCGGCATGGAACTCGGGTCGTGTATGAGCCATACATACGGATTCCCAAGCGGATTCCCCTCATACACAACCTGTTTGTCTATCGTGGTGTCGTCGCCGCATCCGCTGCATGTTTCACCCAGCCTTGTGCCTGCCACATTCGCGGAAATGGTAAATGTGCAGCCCGGCGATATTTCATCATCCGCATTGTCCGGATCGGAATCCGCCGTTTTTGACAGACTTACCGATGTGACGCGTTTTATGTAAACCTCAAACGAGCAGGACGCATGGTTTCCGTCCGAATCCACCGCATTGGTCGTGATCACCACATCGAGCGTCCCTGCCGGTTCATCTGTCGCAATCTGAAGAATACCGTTCGTCGTATCCGTAAACTTTGTGCCGCCCGAAGGACTGCCCCACGATGCCAACGACCACGTCACGCTCCTGTCCGCCACGTTTTCACCCGTCACCTTGGGGGTGGAAAAATGATAACTCTCGCCGGGTTCCAAAATCACACCCTTGTCCCTTGCCATGATAGAAAGTGTCTTTTTCTTATTTAATGGTTCAAGCTCGGCGTCGTTAACCCCCACCTTATTGCGGATGGTCACGTTATTCGACGTCACATACTCCTTTCTTCCGTCCAAGAAGGTCAGGGCAAGCTGCACCACGCGCTTCTCTTCCACCTGACTTAAATCCACCGAGAAATCCGTCACATGCTTCGCCAGCACGACCCAGCCTGCTCCGGCAGGGTCTGCGGGGTCAAAGGTCGGGAAGTGAATAGCCGTCGTATCCACGTCCGTGGGCTGCACGTCCAGCTCGGCATAATAAAGTGTTTCCGCATTTTTGTTCCAGTAAAAATGGTAATGCTTGTTCCCGTTTCCCGCATCCACCGTCTTAGTCGGCGTACCGCCGGGTACCGCAGCGGGTGTCTCCTCCACCACGCCGTTGTACATCACCAGACTCTTGTCCTCCGGTGTAAAGGTGAACTCCGCGTCCTTCAATGCCTTCTCGATGTTTCCGCTCCCGTCATACCCCACATAATTGACGCTCCGTGTGGTATCAATCAGCACATCCGACATCTGATTCAGGGAAAGTTGCGCTTCCTGCTGCACGTTGATATCGCTGTTTGCCGTCGCGTAGCTTCTGGAGCCGACCACAATAAACGCGCACACCGTCAATACGACAATGGACAAGATTGCCGCCGCAATCAGCACCTCCACAAAAGTAAAGCCCTTCTGATCCTCTCTCAAACGCATTTTTATCACCCCGCTGCTATTTCCCATAACCTTCTCTGACACGTCCGGCTTTCCGTTTCCGCCCCGCCACACATTTCGCTTTCCCGTCCCCACAATGCCACAGACATCCCTGCGAACCCTGCGCTTCCGCCGCTCGCATGTCCTGCCGCACACGAACTTTCCGTTTCATCACGGTGTCATTTTCAGCGTCACTTCCGACTTGCCGGTAAGCTCCGTCAATGTGATCTCATAATTCTTACTGCCCGCCTGCACACGAAGCAGCTCATAAATATTACCGCTCCCATCCTTCGCAAAGCCGCCGCTGGCGCGGTCGAACCTGATTTCTATCTTCGCTCCCGCCAGAAGCTCCGTCTCTATGCCGCCCTTTGGCTTATATGCCACATACACCCTGTTCGAGCCTACCTTCTGCGGCTCCGCAGGCACATACGCGCCGCCGCTGTTATCCCAGACATACATTTTTGTATACACATTCTGATCCGTATCCCGGTAAAGCTCCATGTAAGCCGAAGCCTTGCCCATCGTCGTCACCTTACAGTCCGCGATGGCGCGCTGGATATTGTTGGCACAGCTCTTCGCGTTGGCGCTAAACACCATCATGACGGAATAGAACACCGTACTGATAATAAGCGCAATGATAGCGATTACAATGATAAGCTCAACCAAGGAATAACCCTCGTTATTTTCAAATAAATAACAGCTGCTATTGCAGTATTTGTCGTTTCCCTGCCGACCGTCTGTGCGCCGCGCACCGTCTCTATGAAGTTTGCCGTTTTCCTGTCTTCCTGCGTTCAAACTCCCGCTTCCTTCCCGCTTCTCTTTCCTGTCTCCTGCACGCTGCTTCCTCGCTGTCCCCAAAGCCGCTTTTCCCGCACGGATCCCTTACTTCTTAATCCAGTTCATGTAACGTACAAGCTCACTGTAATCCAGCACCAGATTGCCCGCGTCGTCCACGCCCGGAGCCTGCGCCCCGTTCAACATACTGCCGCCGCCGTTTACGAACATATCAATCGGCGTTCTCGTGTCACCGCTAATCTCACTCTCAGCTTCCAGCACATTGGCAAGATCCGTCGCGGCAAGCTTAATATTGCTCGCCCCGGTCACGGTAATCTTTCCCTTCGCGACAATCAGACCGGAAAAATCCTTATCCACCGTCACATCTCCGAAGCAGACGAGCAGCCGCAGCTTGGTCCAGTCAACACCTGTAATCCCCGACAGACTCACATCACCCTTTGCAAGATGCGCCTGCAGACCGGAAGTCGTTGTATAAGTCACTTCACCCACATGGTTGTCCGTCAGATACTGCTCTACCTCCGCCTCCTTGATAACGCTGTTGAACACATAGTGCTTCGCCGCTTCCACCGGGTCGATATCCGGGTCGGCAAGCGCCGGGGGCGCTTCCTCCTTCAGATTATAGTTTAAGCCCTTGTACTCTTTCTCTATCTGCTTGGCATACACACGCGCATCCGCACTATTCCTGTCATTCACCACTTCCTCCGCGTTGATGCCGGTCTCCGTGTAAGCGTCCGGATCAACAACCGGGGGATTTGCCGGGTCGCCGCCCGGATCCGGAGTCCCGTCCCCTCCTGCTCCGTCCGCCGGCGGATTCAAGGTCGTCTGGTCAACGCCCGTAAGCAGCGTCACTCCGCTCGTCGTAAGCGCGCTGCTCACCAGACTGTTGCCGAGAATCGTATACTGGTTCTTCGGATCCGCAAAATCGCCAAGCTGAAACCCGCCCGAAAGATATCTTTTGAAATAGGTGTCTATCTCTTCCCTGTTGGCATGGAAATCATAGTACTGCACGAAATAACGCTCTGCGTTCTCCTTCTCCATGACCAGATAATAGTAAAGCAGGGAGCCGCCCTTGTAAGGCGAGTAAACCTTACGGATATGGTTCATGTCCGCCACGCCGAACTCACTTAAGGATTTGCCGCCCAGACGGTAAACCTTTCTGTCAAAATCCACTTCCTTGAAATCCGTGCCGTATGCATTCTGAAAATCTATAATATCGTTTTCCTTATCGGCATTGATGGGGTTCTGCCCTATCTCACTCTCCCCTTCCAGTGTCCCGATACACTCCGCTGGCACCAGATATGCCACCTGACCGCCCTTGACGGCGATGGATTCTCCCATCATGACAGGCGTCCGCGGCGCGAGAAGCCCCGCTTCAATCTGCGCTTTATTGTTTGCCGCCTCCGTCAACGTCGTATCCTGACCAATATAAGAATGTCCCGCGAGCAGCAGCCGCGAAACCATCGACATATCCACTGTGGAATCCTTGCCGTTTATGATAATGGCGCTGCTCTTTGCCGAGTCTATCGCCTCTTCCCCGGGCAGTCCGTTTGAGGTAGAAATACCGTAGCCGTAATATTCTTTCGTGAGCGCCACTCTGCTGCCAACACCGTCTAACGTCAGATCGTTCGCCACATACACTTTAGTATCAAGGCTCACCGTGGAACTGTTTAACGCAATATTTTTTGCGTACAGCCGATTATCCTCTCCGAGCACATCCCGGACTACCAGACTTGACGCCGGATCCACTTTAATATCTCCTTTGGAAGTCACCCGCAAAGCGTCCTCCATCGTCATCTGCGTAGCAACAGCCAAGTCCTTGCCGACCTGAAAACCGCCCTTGCCGTCCACATCCGTGCCTGCATAGATGCTGCCCTCCGTCCTGACAATGCCGGGCACCTGCACAGCGATTCCTTCGTTGCCTATCAGCGTATACTGATACAGCGCGTCGATGGAGCCGCCATTCTCAAAAATCAGCTTCGGCACGTCCAGACAGATATCCGTCTGCACGATGGACTGCCTGTCGCCGTCATCCGTACAGGAGACATAGATATTTTTCAGAATAATGCTGTTATTGTTTACAATCTCCATCACAGAGTCGCCAAGCGGCTCCGTCAGCGGACCGCCGTGATCCCATTCTTCCTCGTTGACGCCCAAAGCGGGAGTGCCCCTCTGAAAAATGCCCGCATCCACATAAGCTTCCAGCTTCGTCCTGTCATAGTATGCCGCGCCGCGCGAGGTATCCTTTAATTTGTCAACCAAGGTGTCCAGATAAGTCGCCATAAAGACGTTTGACCGCTCTTCCTCCGACTTCAGATTATCCCAGTTTGCAAGCACATCACGGTAAGCGACACCCACCGCTTCGGCAGACTCACGCCTAAGCCCCGACATAACCTGCTCCACCACTTCCTCCGCAGAATAGAAGCTGTTCTTATTGCGGATATCAGCCACCTTTATCATATAATTCATATATGCCATCCAGAGCATGGTAGTGGCAAGAATCCCAATCATCGCCATCGCAATAATTACGATAACAATGGCGGATCCCCTGTCGTCACGTCTCTTTTTTGCCCACTTACAAAGCTGTGCAATTTTTCCGACCGCTCTTTTCATAATCATACCCCATTACTCATTGCTTCCGCTATCTTCTGTCATCCTCAAGACAATCGTCCTTCTCCGTCATCCGCACAGCCGCTGCCTGCCATCAGTTTGTAGTGCTGCCCCCAATCACGACCATCCGCATATCTTCCGGAAAGCCGCTGTCCGCCGCGCCTGTCTTATAGATGCTTATCTGCACGTCATAAATCAACTCCGTAGCTTCGCCGGGTGCGGCCGCCCTTCCCATCGGGCTGCGTACACCGTCCAGCGTGAAAATATTCATGTCACTGGAGCCGCTCAAGTCCATATTTGTCCCGTTCACGGTAAGCTGTGCCGGAAGCTCAATCGGCGCGCCTGCCAGATAGTTCTTGCCCACCAGATTCAGGCCCAGATTTGTCTTTAATAAAAAGCGCTCCTTATTCATGGATGCCCCAAGCCCGTCCTGAACCAAGATATCTGCCTTATAAGCCTGCTCCGCCGCCATCAGCTGCGGGTCTGACAGATACTCGGGGTCGGTTAAAACAGGCATTCCGGACGCGTCGGTCGTCTCATGCCGCTGCTTCGCAATCAAAAGATTTAAGTCGGCTCCGGAGCCGTTCTTTACGATGATCTTATCGGGAGCAGACGCACCGTAGAGCGGATAATAAAAGAGATTGACGTTAATCTTCTCCTCTCCCGTTGCCGCGTCAACCATTCTCGTAATCTTGCCGCAGGGCATACCGTCCACGATAAAGCCGGAACCTATATCTCCCGCGGTGTGCACCGTCACATCCACGCCTCCCGCATCCTTATAGACAAAATCATAGAACTGCGTGATTTCCATATCCACCTTGGGATGTCCGTCCTCGTCCACCTCCGCGCTGGTCGTGAGCTCAATCGTTATTGTTCGACTGACTTGGTCAAAAAAGGCTGCCGCATTCTTATAGCAAACATAATTCGCATTGCCCGCATCCCGCAGCTCATCATATTTCGTATCCAAGTTCCCTGCCACTCCCGCTGCCGTCCACCTGCTCTTTATGGCAGTCTCCATGCCGGAGTCCTTAAAGACGCTCTTTAATACCGCCTGCCTGTACTTCTCCGCTTCCACAAAGGTGCCGTTCTTCTTATCGATGCTTCTGGCGTCTGCCAGCGCCGCATCGTTAAACTCATTGTCATGGGTGAGGGTTCCCGTCATATACCCCCTGCCGTCCACCTCGATCTTCGCGTCGTACTCGCTCCCCTGCATGGTAAGCTGCTTCATGCTGAACACATAGAGCCCGTCCGTGGGATTGCCCATACCCGGCGTTTCCTCCGCCACGCCGCCCTTGATCAGCCTGCTGTCTATCACATAGAAGCCGCCCGCCGGGTCGTTAAACTGCGCCCTAATCTCCTCGATATTGTATGCCTTCAAACCCTCCATGATATCCTGCGCCACCGTGGTAGCCCGCAGGGTCTGTCTGGACTTGATATTAATCCTGTTGGATGAGACAAACAGATTCATAAGCGGGATCACGATAATGGCAAGAATAACAACCGCTATCAAAAGCTCCACCAAGGAAAATCCGGCGTCCTTATTCTGTTTTCGCCCGTCTGTCGCTTTCGTCAAACCATTGTCCCCCTGTCATGCCGCCTCATCCGCCGCGTTCCTTGCTGCCTCTCCCATTTCCAATCTCACGTTTCACTTACCATACACCACTCTGCCCTGGTGTCCCCCACTTCTCCTGCCAAGCGTTATTCCGCTTCCGCGTCCGCCTCGTCTTCTGCGCCTTCTTCGCCATCCTCCAGATCAGGAAGACTGCCTTCGCTGCGGATTACCCTTGTGCCGAAAATATTGTCCGTGCCAAGGAGCACCCCTCCAAAGTCAGGCTCTTCGTACTCCTTGCCCTCCTGCCCAGGCACGCAGAACATATTCACCGCCGTTGTGCCGCGCAGCAAGCCTGTCTGCTCGTCGTATACCACCGCCAGATTTTCAATCACCATGCGGTCCGTCTGCATACAAATATTCTTCACGCTCCGCTTCAGTCCCTCGTAAGAAACCTCGTAGTTCATCGTAGTCCTGCGGTTCATCAGATGGAACGGATTCACGCCTTCCGCGCTCTGCGTATCTACCGCATCCGGTGTCGGCGCTTCCTGCGTCCCCGTCGCGTCCTCGATCTCCTCCACCTCGTCAATCTCGTAGGTGGCATCCGGCATTTCCTGATCCTGCGCTTCCACGATAGGCACTTCCACCAGCGCGTCTATGGTGACGGATTGTATCGTCATCGGGGAGAGCAGTTCCTGATTAATCGCCAATAAAACCGCGTTCTCCTCACGCACATCCACCGGGAAAAGCTGGTAGATTTCCTCGATCTCTCGGCGCATCTGCGCCGTCTCGCTCTCGTAAGTGTCCCTGTTGCCCGATTTTATCGTCAGATCCGCTATCCTCTCTTCAAGCTGCTTGTTCTCCTCCGCCAGCGCTTCCGTCTTCTCCATCGTCGGCTGAAAGACGAACACATAGGAGAGCACAGCAGCAAAAATTCCAAGAAAAGCAAGTAACAGCAATACATCTCTCTTTGATACTTTCATCTCCCGCTCCTCCTATTCCACCGTATCCGCTTCGTCCGTTACAGCGGCATCCTCTGCCGCACCATTTTCTACCTCACCGGCATCCTCTGCCGTCTCTTCCTCCGGCTCGTATCCTACAGCCTGATACGCCGCCATCACCGTAAAGTTGACGGTATGCTCGCCGCTCTCTTCATTTTCCTCTTCCACAATGGAAGTCACTGTCACCCTCTCCGGAATCAGCGAGTGGAAGGTACGCATCTGCTCTACCGCCGCGCCCACGTCGTCCTTCGTCTGCACCTCCATGTTGATGGTCACTTCGTAAGAGTCACTGGAAAAGGAAACCACATTCACATTGGCTGGCAGCTTATCCTCCAGCTCGCCGAGAAACTCTTCCAAACCTTCGTTCCGGCTCTCCGTCGCTTCATACATGGCGCCCGCCATGCCGCGCTCCGCCTTTACTGCCACATATTCATTGTAAATCGGGATAATATCTTCCAGACTGCCCGCTTGAGCCTTAAGCTCCATATTCGTCTTTGTCAGCCGCGCATAGCCAATAAGAGGAACCGCCGCCAGTGCGGCTGCCGCCACGAGACCGACGCCAAATACCGTGTAAGCAAGGGGCGCCCAATTTGTTCCCTGCCCGCCGCCTTCCTTCTTCGCTTTCTTGTCCTTACCGCGCTTTTCTGTCTCCTGCTTGAAACCAAGCGGTGCGACTGCTGCGCCCACACAGGCTATGTACTCACTAAAACACTCGTTCTTAAAGTTGCGCATCAGGTTCCAGCCTGCCGCTTCCTTTAAGACCGTAACCTGCATATTCGTCTCACGGGAAAGCAGCTCGGCCATTCCCTTGAAATCTGCGCCTGCGCCCGTAATCAAAATGCGCTCGATGCCCTCACCCGACGCCCTCGACGCATAGTAATCAATAACCCTTGTGATACCGTTAATCAACGGCACAACAGCGTCCCGCACGTCTTCCTGCGCCCTGTCCTTCGCGGATTTTGCCACTTCCTCCGCACCCTCGGAAACCTCCTCCTGCTCCGCCACAATACACTCGTTTCTCTGGAGGACGCGGATCGCCTCTTCTACCGTGGAAACTTCGCCCCAGCAGAGGGTATTCATCACCGTCTCCATGACTTCCTCAAAGCCGTAGGAAACGCTTCTTGTAAAGGTCAGCACGGAATTTTCCACCGCCATCACCAGAGACGACCTCTCGTCTATCTTAACAACAATGTGCTTGCCTTTCGCGCACTCATCCTTCACCACCTGGAAAATACTGTTGCTGGCATAGTCGATCGCCGCCACCTCCAGCTTAAGCGCCTTTGCCAGCTCATAATAGCCCGAGAGAAGCGCCGTAGGCACTGCCATCACGAGCAGCTTATACTGCTGGGCTCCCTTGGTCTCTCCGACCGTTCCCAGAATGGTGTAAGCAAGCTGGTACTTGCTTAAATCCACCGGAAAGTAATCCGTGGCGTTGGCGTTGACCACATCCGCAATTCTGTTCTCTTTCACATAGGGAATCGTGACTTCACGGCTGGCAATCTTCGAGGAGGTGATCGTAAACACCACCTGTTTGGCCTTCACATGGTTCGTCGCAAGCGCGCGCCGCAAAACCTCCACATACTCCGGGGACGCCGTCAGCGCGCCGTCATTGATGACCTCCGCACCGTTTGAAACCGTAAAGCTCTTATAGATCTTATGCGTCTTCGCCTTGTAATCCACCTCGCAGATCTTGGTAAGCGAATAGCCGATCTCTATCGTAATCGCCTTAGCAGCCATCTATCCTTTCCTCCCTCACACATTTTCTCTGTCGTATTTTCGTTTGGTAGTACTTATCTATAAAGAGACAATAAACCTGTCGGTGATGCCGTGCAGGTGAATATTCTAAATCAATTTGTCTGTCGGCGCGCTGCACCGTTAAAATAACATCCGTTACATATCTTATATAAACTGCCCGACATACCAGTCAAGCATCCGCTCGCCCCACAGCGACGCGATCAGGACACCCATGGATAAGTAAGGGCCCATAGCCAGCACACGGCCCTCGCCGCTTACTTTCATACGGATTACATGGATGACTGCACCCAGGACACAGCCAAGCAGAAAGGCCAGAATAATCAGTTTCCAGCCGAGCAGCAGCCCGCAGGCCGCCATCAGCTTTACATCGCCGCCGCCGATTGCTTTGCCGCCGGTGGCATAATATAAAATCGCTAACACAATACTGACAGAAAAGAGGCCGATCAAGTAGGTAAGGATATTGGAGAAGTCCGTCGCCGCCCGGACCAGCCCCAATGCCAGTATAAACAGATTGATTCCAAAGGGAATCTCATAGGTTCTAAAGTCAATCACGCTCAAAACAAGGAGCGCGGAAGCCATCAGGCAGTAGAGTAGGGATTCTATGCCGATGCCGCCTGTCCATACGATACAAACGTATAAGATTCCGTTCGCCGCCTCAATCAGAGGATACTGGACAGAAAGTTTCGCGCCGCATTTGCGGCACTTTCCCCGCAGAGCAAGGAAACTGAATACCGGGATCATGTCGTACCATTTCAGATGGTAGCCGCAGCTCATACAGTGGGAGGACGTCTTCACGATATCCTCCTTCTTCGGGATGCGGAAGATGCAGACATTCAAGAAGCTGCCGATCACGATGCCGAAGAGAAATATGATGCTGAATAGTAAGATGTCTGGTAACATGTCGTTTCCTTCTGTGGGATATTAGTCTGTAACGTATTACCCCCCCCCCCATGCAAAATAGCGTTTTTTAAAGTTCGCTTTTCTGCACGAGGGGCGAGGGGTTATGTTTTGTTACTTATGACTGATGGTTATGTTTTTGTTTGAGTACTACGTTTGGGTCAATCGTTAGGTAGTCAGCTTACCGGAAACTTCAACATCACCAGAAACTTTTTCCACATTCCAAACCTTTTTCGTGGAATTATATTTTAACTCGATGTCCATTGCTTTATCCTTATATGCGGTGGACTGAATCTTGCCACCCGCTGCTGCAGTCGCATCCAGCATACCCTCGCCCTCGATTAACGTTGCCAGAGGACCAGAAACTGTAATCGCATCTGAACCGGCAGTGCTCTTTAACGAATAATCGGTACCGCTGGTCAGCGTGATATCCGGGTCAGCCGCGATAACCTGCATTGCGTTGATGTACTCAACGATGGTCGTCTGGTCGGATGATACTCTACTCTTCTCCACATATTTCAGGTACTGAGGTGCCAGCACTACGATCAGGATTGCCATGATGGCAATAACGATGATCAGCTCGACGAGGGAGAAACCTTTGTTGTTCATGTTCTCTTTCTTCATTGTTTCCTTCTCCTTTTTCATCATAATTGGGGTTGTTTGTAGTTACCTTTATCTTAACCGCGGCTGTTCCCTACTCAGCGCGCGCTTAATTCCTCTTTTCCGTTTATCCGCAGTTCTTCACCATTTCTACAAACTCTCGTGGGGATATCGCTTTTATCTGAGAATTCTTGAAATCCTCTAAATTCCTCGTAACAATATAATCTGCCGAAACCTCTTTCGTACATTTTTCCTGCAAGCAATCTTCCAGATCCGCAAAATCAGCCTGTTCTATTGCGTCACAGACTCTTTCATGGCTTGCCGCGGCCACCTGCAACACACAACACAATTTTTTCAGCATAGCGCGTCTATCGTTTTCAGAATGACTCTTTCGCAAAATATCGAAAATATTGGGTACACTATGAAACGCAATATACCCCTTCGCCTTATCTCCTGCACAAATCCGAATCACGTCTCTGGCATCTTCATAATATAGCTGTCTCATAGCAAGAAAATCTAATGCCACATTGGTATCAATCAGGACAATCATATTTTTCATCCCTTGCCTCTGCCAGTTCCTTGCCATAATCTAATTCCTGCGATATCGGAACAATCATACTTTCCAATTCCCAAAACGCCTTCATTTTGGGAGATATTTCAATTTCTCCTAAATCCAGATTAATATCCAAAACGTTTTCCTTTAACGCCTGTATATATTGAATCACATATGGCATCTGCTCTTCCGGCACCTGCTCTACTAATTGAATCGCCTCACGCCTTAACGCCGTCATTACCCTGCCACCTCTTTCAGCAAATTCCACATTCTATTTGTTTATTATACACAAATCCACCCTTCTGTATCATTTTCATATATAAGCAGAAATGCAGAACTTCAATTTACAGATTATCCAGTGCCGAGTACATCGTCACCATAGGCGCCATAACCGCACCGATCAAAAGTCCGACAATGCCCGCCAGCACGATAATAATCATGGGCTCCATCGCCGCCATCAAGGACTGCACCGCCATCTCCACTTCTTCCTCGTAATAATCCGCCAGCTTATTCAGCATATCCTCGGTGGAGCCGGCCTCCTCACCGATCCGCATCATATGATAGACCATCGGCGGAAACAGACCGCAAGTCTGCAGCGGCTGGGACAGAGGCACACCGACCATAATCTGCTCGAGCGCATCCTTGAGAGCCTCCTTAAACCAGATATTTGTCATGGTGTCCGACACGATATCCACCGCCTCAATCAAGGGCACACCCGCCGTCAGCAGGGTACTCAGCGTCCTTGCCATCTGGGCGCTGGCCGATTTCACCACCAGATTCTTGACCGCCGGAATCTTCATCTGCAGTTTACCGAAAACATGCTTGCCCGAGCTGGTCTTTGCATAAGCCTTGAGGGCAAATACGATACCGGCGACAACCGGGATGATTATGTACCAGTTATTCTGAATAAAGTTACTCAGATTGACCACCGCCATCGTGATGGCCGGCAGCTCCGTCCCCAGCTGCTCAAACATATCCATATAACGCGGAATGACAAACACAAGCATAATAATCACGACCGCAACCGCAACCAACGCCACCACAATCGGGTAAATCATCGCTTTCTTGACCATAGCCTGCGTCTTGGCGGATTTCTCGAACTGCACCGCCATACGCTCCATAGCCGTGTCCAAACTGCCGGACGCCTCGCCCGCCTTCGCCATCTGCACCAGAAGCTCCGGGAACACCGCGGGATGCCCCGCGAGGGAATCCGCAAAGCTCTCGCCCTTCTCCACGTCCGCGCGCACGGCATAGAGCGCCTTCTGCATCTTCTTATTTTCCGTGGAGTCCGCCAGCATATTTAACGTCTCGATAATCGTAACACCGGCTCTGGTGATGCTGGCAAACTGCCGGCAGAACACCGCCATATCACGGGGCGTCGGTTTTCCGCCGAAATCAAAGGTAATATCCTTGGTCAAGGCATTCTGTTCTGTCAGTTCCAATACAATAAGACCCTGATTCTTCAGATCCCTGAGTGCGAGATCCTTGTTATCAGCGTCTTTACTTCCTTTTATTTCTTTTCCGCCTTTATCGATCGCGACATATCCCCAGACAGCCATAGCATTTCCTCCGTACTTCCCCTCGTACTTCTATGCAGGAATCCTCCTGCATGAGTTTGCCTGCGTCCCCTGACACAATGCCAGAGATACTAGCGCCGATTTTTCTCATTCGGTACTAATTTACTATGTATGTATACCACTATAGCACTTTTAGCAGGAAAATGCAAGCGACTTAATGAACCTAAAAAAGCCATAATTAAGCTAAAAAGCGCCACCGTCGCCACGCCCTCTCATACAACCCCCGCCGTGCAGAGCGGGGCATGCCGACTAAGTATCAACCGGCCGCCTCTCTCCGTCTCAGCCGTCTCCATATACGGAGACGGCCGCCATCATCTATCCCGCTCTCACAATTTTATCTTAGCGGACGCAGCCCCGTCTCCTCCAACAGCTCCCGCCGCACATGGATATCGCTCTCAAAATAATTTGCTCCCGCTTTCCACACCTGCCAGGCTCCCTCCTGATAAACCAGCGCATAGTCCCGCATCGTAACCGTTCCTCCGTAGACTGCCGAGAGCTCCGGCATCATCCAAAGCACCTGAGGCGGCTCTTCACGTCGCCAAATCTCATACTGCCTCCGCGTCTCTTCCTCGGAGGGATGTATGTGGGTAATATAATTGCCCGCGTCCGTCCCGCCATTAAAATTGAAAAATAAGTTATGCGCAAAGTAAGGCGCCAGATTGACCGTCATATTACACTCGTTGATATCCGTCATACTTAAATTTCCTTCTTCATCATATACACTCGTCCAGCTGCTCATCATCCGATACCGATCCAGATGATGCGCCTTAATAAATGCTGCCTCATGCCGTCCCGGCGCATAGTTTTTGTCAATATCCTGCTTACATGCCGCACCCGTCCAGTACAGGGAAACACACATCGCCAGCGTGCCGAGCAAAACCGCCGTACACCGCACAGCGTTCGCCGCGCCCGCAGAGGCTTTCCCCTGCGCCGCCATTCTTTCTGCCGCTGCTTCCACCGCTTCCGCTCCCTTCCGTTCGAACGCCCTATCCGCCGTACTCCGCCCGTTTTCCCCGCGGCTCTCCTGCGCTTTCTTTGCCGTTCGCCCGGCGCTGTCTTCGCTCTCCGCAGTAACCCAGCACCAGAAGCAAAAATAGAGCAGTCCGATCCCAATATGGTGGATTGACACATACACCGCCGCGGCAAATACGGCGAACAAGCCGTAAGGAAGCACAAGCAGCAGCGCTGTCCCTTTCTTCCTCCCGTAATGTAAAAGCACACCCCAGATCAGTATGCCGATCAGCGCACCGCTAAACAGCGCGGCAGGCATCAGGTAAGCCCGCGAAAGAACCATGTGATCGCTGTAGATATCCGTCAGCGCCACATCAGATGGCAGCACAAACAAAGTATAGAGCAGCCGCACAGCAAAAGGATTTTCTATCGTTTCAACGGCAGCCACCACCGCCGCATAGGTATCTGCCCGCGGCATAATCATCCAGACGACGCCGAGCGCCGCCGCCAGAAGAACCGCCAGCCACCAGATACGCCTGTCTGCAGCATAGCTGCGCAGCCGCTCCCGAAGCGTCGGGCCACCCTGCCCCCGGCCGACCAAATTTTCGCCAGTATGCCCGTCCTGCCTGCGCCCGCTTTCCTTCCCTATCTCACACAGCCATACAAGCGCAAGACCCCCTGCGATGACGAGCCCGTAAGCCATCGTTACACACAGGAGAATCAGCACCGCCACATATCTGCCCGGCCTCTCATTTCTCCGCCGGTAAGCCATTGCCAGAAGCACAAACGCGAGCGTCAGCACGCAATACACTCTGGAGATCACGCCATACTGATAGAAGAAAAAGTAGGTGAAGGGCAGCAGAAGCCGCACCAGCCTTGGGAACGGCGCATACCGCAGAATCAGAAACACTGCCATTCCCATAAACGCCAGACTCACAAGTGTCAGAGAAAGCTCGTAGGGCGCCCCCGCCTTTGCAAGCGGCATCAAGATCAGATGCCACAGCGGCGGGTGTCCCTCGTAATGGGTCGTCTCAAGAAACAGGGTTTTAAGCGACACCGAGCGCGCAATCTGCCACGCCTCCGCCTCATCGAAGAAAGGTTCATGCACGAGGGACATGCCCAGATGCGCCGCCGCATAGATAATAAGCGCAAGAATTTCGGGAACTTTCCCCGGCAGCGCCTCCACGCTCCGCGCAAAATCCGTCACCCCGTCTGCTGCCGCCGTCAGTATTTTCCCTATTCTATGTAAAAGCGGGTATTTTTGTTCCATGTTCTCTCTCATATCCTTCCCGGTACAGCATGTCTGCCTCCTCCTCTTTTAGCTGAAAACAAGTCTGTAACATGCCTTTAATATACTCTTTGGACTGTTTCTGTAGTACGGATTCTTTCACGAACGCTGATGCCCCGCGAATTTTTTCTTCCCACATACCTTTCTCCAGCCCTTCTTTCATACCTTCTCTTATTCCTTCCTTTATTCCTTCCTTTATTCCTTCCTTTATTCCCTGTTCCCTTCCTCTCTGCACAAATTTATCCACCACTTCACACATGGTAACTCTGCCTCCTCTCCTCTGCCTTTCCTGCAGCCCTTTGATATTCTTTATAAAATCCGTCTCTCCCGTCAGCGCGTGCAACATACGCAGCGTTCCATCCACATCCACGATCTCCTGTTCTGTCGGCTCGTATTCCTTTCCCTCCGCCAGATAATCAACCACCACTCTCATATCACTCTGAAATCTCTGTCGTATTTCCAGAGGCAGAGTTCTCATCGAATACATATGCAGACAGATATTATCTATGTACTTTCTTGCCATACGGTGAATCTTTTTCCTTCGAAAAAACCTATATAAATCAGAGCCGGAATGCCATGGTGCATTCCCCCAATACAGTACAAGCGTAATTGCCGGAAAGGTATCTTTTTCCTCATACTGCCGTCTGTAAATGGCCCCTTCATATCCGGCTTTGCGAAGCAGTATCTTATAATCCGGCCGGGCCTGGTTCTCCAACGTATACTGTATCACAATCCTGCCATTCCGCATTTCATACTTACTCACGTCGTTATACTGATTGCGCAATATGCCATTCGCCGCCGGATACAATGACTCCGTAGGCGCAGGCTGTAAATCCTTCGGCAAAACCACCTGCTCTCCCTCAAAAACCAGTGCGTTGATAATATCCGCAAATACTTCCGGACTGTGCTCAAACTGTTTGGCTGCCAAATCCTTTTGTCCCATCCGTCTCTCCTCTTGTATACAGAGCCTTTGGGACTTCCCTTTTCTGTTTCCCCTCCCGCAAACTCTGCCTGTGTCTGTGAAATTATGGCAGAATCTGCCAGAATACCTGATGCGGACACAATGCCCACCTATAGAGACAGCCGGCCTCATACGTCATGACGACCGGCTGCTTTGTTATTAGAATATCTTGTTCGACATGTTTTGTCAAGTTTTTTTGTAAAAAATCTTAACGTTTTTCCGAATATCGCATGTTTTTATTTACGCATATCTACAAGTCAAAGGATACCCTCATCATTTCCTGTACGGAAGTAATCCCTTCCAACACGTATTTCGTGGCGCTCATGCGCAGAGTATTCATTCCCTCCTCCAACGCCTTCTCCTTGATATCCTCCGCAGTTCCGCCCTTACTGATAATGGATTTCAGGGACTGGCTTACCTCCATAATCTCATAGACACCGATACGCCCTTTAAACCCGGTGCCGTCACATCTGGAGCAGCCGCAGGGCTCGTAAATCGTCACGTCCGCGTCCGGCTCCATCTGCAGAAGCTCCAGCTCCTCCGCGTCCGCCTTTTTCTGCCGTTTGCACTCAGGGCAGAGTCTTCGCACAAGTCTCTGGGCGATAACGCCGATCGTGGAATCCGCGATCAGGTATGGCTCGATGCCCATATCCGCCAGACGGGTGATGGTGCTGGCAGCGGAGTTGGTGTGCAGGGTCGAAACCACCAGATGGCCCGTGATGGATGCCTGCACGGCGATGGATGCAGTCTCCTCATCACGGATCTCACCGATCATAATGATATCCGGGTCCTGACGCAGAATCGAGCGCAGGGCGGACGCAAAGGTCAGATTCGCCTTCGTGTTAACCTGCACCTGGTTGATGCCGTCGATATTGGCCTCCACCGGATCCTCTACGGTGATGATGTTCACGTCTTCTTTATTCAACTCACTGAGGGCCGTGTACAGGGTGGTAGACTTACCGCTTCCCGTAGGACCTGTCACAAGCAGGATCCCATGCGGATGCTGTAAGATATGATCAAATTTCTTCAGTTCGTCAGGCTTTAAGCCGAGCTGGCTCTTCTCCTTCGTCAAGGCATTCTTTGAGGTAAGACGCATAACGATCTTTTCCCCGTAAACCGTCGGCAGAATGGAAACACGGATATCAAATTCCTTTCTGTCCACGATCTGTGTGATACGGCCGTCCTGCGGTTTTCTCTTCTCGGAAATGTCCATGCCGCCGATGATCTTGACACGCGCCACAATCGCCGGCAGAAGTCTGATGCTGTAAACCGACTTCTCGTAGAGCGCGCCGTCGATACGGTAACGGATCCGCACCTGCTTTTCCATCGGCTCAATATGAATATCGGAGGCGCGCTGTCTGACAGCCTGATCGATCATGCCCTTAACCAGCTGCACAATGGGGGAGTTGTTGACATCCTCGCTGTACATATCCTCCTGTTCGATCACTTGGCTCTCTTTTTCTCTGGTATACTCCTCCAGCGCGGAATTTACCTCCGCCTGCCCGTAATAGCGGTCTATCGCCAGCATAACGCTGCCCATGGTGGCTACCACAGGTTCCACCTGCAGGTTCGTGATGATGTTAATATCATCCATCGCCCCGATGTCCATGGGATCGGACATGGCCACCCGGAGCACGTTCATATTATCCGGCGAATACTCGAAGGGAATCGCCCTGTGCTTCTTTAAGACGTTCGCAGGCACAAGATCCAGAATCTCCTGCGGAATCTCGGTGTTCTGCAGATCCACCATGTCGTAGTGGAACTGATTGCTCAGCGCCCTAGCAATGTTCTCCTCAGTAGCAATCCCCTCGTCCACCAGCGTCTCACCCAGCTTACGGCCGCTGCCCTTCTGCCGCTCTAAGCCTCTCTGCAGATCTTCCTCCGTGATAACGCCGTTTTGTACAAGCACGTCTCCAAGGCGCAGTTTTTTTCTCTTATTGTCCATAATTCCCTCCCTGTCAGCACCGTTTCGCGCGGCAGCGTCTACATCACCTTATTCTGCATCCCGTCCGGATCCTGGGCAAACTGTATCGCCATCTCCCTGTCGATTTTTCCCTCGTAAAACAATTGTATAATCGCATCGTCCATGGTAATCATACCCAGCTTACGGTTGGTCTGCATGACGGACGCAAGCTGATGGGACTTTCCTTCGCGAATCAGATTTCTGACCGCGTGGTTGGCGTGCATCACCTCGAACGCCGCCACTCTGCCCTCTCCATCCATTGTGGGGATAAGCTGCTGGGAAATCACGGCCTCCAGAACGTTTGCAAGCTGTACTCTGATCTGCTGCTGCTGATGGGGCGGAAATACGTCGATCACACGATCCACGGTACTTGCCGCACCGATGGTATGCAGGGTAGAAAGCACAAGATGCCCGGTCTCAGCCGCCGTGATCGCGACGCTTATAGTCTCAAAATCACGCATCTCACCGACCAGAATCACGTCCGGGTCTTCGCGCAGCGCCGCCCGCAGCGCATTGGCATAGCTCTGGGAATCCAGCCCGATCTCCCTCTGGTTTACCATGGCGCACTTATGCTGGTGCAGATACTCGATGGGATCTTCCAGCGTAATGACATGGGCATCCCTGTTGTTATTGATCTTGTCAATGATGGCCGCCAGCGTGGTGGACTTACCGCTTCCCGTAGGACCCGTCACAAGGATCAGTCCGCGTTTACGCTCATAAAGGTTGATCACGGACATCGGCACGCCCAGCTTCTCCGGCGCGGGAACCTGTGTGCCCACCAGACGCAGCGCCAACGCGGCAGAACCTCTCTGCTTATAGACGTTGACACGGTATCTCCCCAGTTCCGGAATCGAGAAGGACATATCATACTCGCCCCGCTCGTCAAAGCGTTCCCGCTGCACATCATTCATAATGGAATAAGCGACCGACAGCGTGTCCTGCGGCATCATCTTCGGATAATCCATAGCTATCAGGTTTCCGTTGACCCGCATCTTTGGCGGTATTCCCACCGTAATATGTACATCTGATGCCCCGGCATCGTTCGCCGTCTGCATAATCTCCTGTATCGTCGGCATTTCCGATTTCCCCCTCTTATCGTATTTTAGCAGTTCCTACGGAACCACAACCTCCAGATATTCCTCTTCTTCCACCTCTATCCCGTTCCTCTTCAGCAAGTCCAGATCCATCACATGACGGTTATCCAATGTCCGCATAATATCCTTGATCTCCAGATCCTCATACAGATCCATGTCCGCCAGATCAATCACGCTGTTATCGCGGAACATCAGGATTACAGGTCTTAGTATGTCCGCCTCATTCGCCGTAAGAACAAGCGCTTTTTCCCCTGTATTCAGCTCCACACTGACACCTGGCACCAGAATATTGACAGACCGGATCAGCGCCTCCACCACTTTGCTGTGGTATACTTTGGGATTATCCAAGAGGAATTTCAACGCTTCCACCTCAGACGCCGGCTCCTCGTCCATTTTCATGGCAGTCATCCTGTCGTAAGTCTCCGCCACCGCCAGCACCCGCGCCCCGTTCACAAGCCGGATCGAGGAAATATCCTCTCCCGTTTTCATGCTTGTCAGCATCTTATACGCCTGGGAACAGATCCGTTTGATGTTAGGTTTCGTGGAAAAGGCTGTTTCCAGAAGGGCGTGTCCTCTCTCTTCCCGGATTTCCATCGTCATATCAATCAGCGTGCCCCCCGCGGCAGCCTCATCCTCAAAGCGCATGATCTTTCCAATATCATGGACAAGCGCGGCCTCCACCGTCTCCATCTGCTCCTCCACCTTTAAATTTATAACATTCGTTATCATTGCGCAGAGAATCGCCACATTCAAAGAATGCTTATATATGTAGTCCTCCTTACTCCGCAAATTCTGCAGGAAATTAATTCTGGCATCCATATGTCCGTAGTTCTTGATTATGTTGGAAGCAATCGTCTGGGTTCTCTGCGCCCGTCCGGTCTCGGCAATCGCATCCAGCTCCTCCCGGATCGAAAACACACACATGGTCTGGAACCGCTCGAACTCCACGTCCGCCCTCGTCATGGGCGGCACGGGCTCCGCGGGCTCCAGAATAAAAATCCCCAGCAGTCCGAAATTTTTTACGCTGTTGATTCCCTGTACTGTCAGCTTGGAATTTCTCTCATACAGCAAAACGCCGTTTTTATTGTAGATAGGACGCGCCAATCTCATTCCGGTCTTTAAATCCTCGCTCTTTATAAAACGCATTGTCCCATTTCCTCCATTTCCGTCTCTGCCTTCACGTTCGCGCCGTGCCGCGCCCGGCCTCTGCCCCACGCCTTTTTCATGCTATTCCGCAGGATTCATAGCCCTCCCTCAGCTTCTCCAGCGCTCTTTTTTCAATTCTGGACACATAGCTTCTGGAAATGCCAAGCCTGTGGCCGATCTCCCGCTGCGTAATCTCCTGACCACTCAAAAGACCATACCGCATCAGAATGATCTCCCGCTCTCTGTCCGAGAGTCTGTCGGTAATCAACCCTTTCAGCCTTTGCAGCTTATCCTCCACTTCCATCCTGTCGATCACGTCCACCTGATCCTGTTCGATCACGTCAAGCAGGCTGATCTCGTTGCCCTCCCTGTCCGTACCGATGGGTTCGTACAAAGATACTTCTCTGGAAGTCTTTTTCTTCGCCCGAAGAAGCATCAACAGCTCATTGTCTATACAACGCGACGCATAGGTACTGAGCTTCCCTTTCCCCGCGTCAAAGGAATCTATCGCCTTAATCAATCCGATGGTGCCGATGGATATCAGATCTTCCATGTCCTCGTCCACGTTCTGGTATTTCTTGGCGATATGCGCCACCAGACGTAAATTCCGCTCCACCAGAATCCCTTTGGCCTCCCCGCGCTCTCTTTCGCTTCCTGTTTTAAGCCGCCCCAGATAAACGGCCTCATCCTTCGCAGAAAGTGGCTGGCTGAATGTTTTCAAAAGGAGCCTCCAAAGTCCATTTACTCTATTCTATGACCCGGCGGCTTCCCAAGTGCCTTTCCATCTGTCCTAATTTATATCCACTCAGAACCAGGCAAATTGCACTGGAAAGACGCGGCGAATGCTTGCATTCAGAAGCGTATTTTCAGGGCAATTTATTTGGCGAGAGCCAAATACCTCGAAAACACACAGTGTTTTCGAGGCTGGTTCTGAACCAGACAAATCGTTACTATATATTATACAGGCATAACAGGGGAAATTCAATACCGCGTTCCCCTGCCTTGTCACTCAAAGCAAAAATTCCGCAAATACCGCATTGCTCACGTCTATGCCGCGCGGCGTAAGCTTAAGCCGCGGCCCTTCCCGCTCCATCAGGCCCTGTTCCACAAAAGTTCTCATCTGTTTTCCGTAAATCTCATCCGCGTTTTTTCCGAAATACTGCCGAAATTCTTCCAGATCCACCCCCTCCGTCAGCCGCAGTCCCAGAAACATAAATTCCTCCATCTGTTCCTGCGGGGTGAGCGGCTGTACCTCGCAGCGTCCCGTGTTCCGCAGGCTTTCCGCAAACATTCTGTTCCATGCTCCTTCCTTTTTCATGCGCATCGCCGGGTTTGTCTCTGCCTCCGCGATACGCACCGCCCGTTCTGCCCCCGTCCCTGTGCCCTGCGCCCCCTGCCGCATCGAAATACGCGCCGCCTCTCTCTGTCCATCGCTCTCCATCTTTTCCACGCAGGCCGCGTATTCCGCATGTTCATCCGGATTCTTCCACCTCACATTCCCCACCATGGATGACGCCCCCAGGCCGAAGCCCACGTAATCGCCCCTGCGCCAGTACACTTTATTGTGGCGGCACTCCCGCCCCTCTGCCGCATAGTTGGATATCTCGTAGCGGTGAAAGCCGGCCTCCCCCAGAAACCGCCCGGTCAGCTCGTACATCTCCCGATCCGTCTCCTCGTCCGGAAATGTATACGCCTTGCGGTTTACATAAAGCAGAGTCCCTTCCTCCAGAATCAGACTGTATGCGGATATATGCTCAGGCGAATGCGCGACGACCCGCTCCAGCGTTTTTCTGTATGAAGCTATGCTCTGACCCGGCAATCCCGCCATCAGGTCAATATTGATGTTGTGGAAGCCTGCCTCCCTAGCCATCGTGTATGTCCTCCGGAAATCGCTATAGCCGTGGATTCTCCCGATGCGCGCCAGCTCCTCATCATCCGTGGACTGCAGACCGATGCTCAGGCGATTAATACCACACGTTATGTAATTTTCCAGCTTCTCCGCAGTCACCGTGCCGGGATTGCACTCTATGGTGATCTCCACGTCCTCCGCCACCGCGAATCCATTCCTGATCTGTTCCAGAATCCGCCCCGTCTCCCGCGTCGGAAGCAAGGACGGTGTGCCCCCGCCAAGAAAGATGGAGATCACTCTGTGATCTCCATAAAATACCGACTGTTCTTTTATTTCTCGCAGCATCAAGTTTACATAATTCTCTATTTGGCCGTCGCATACCGGAGCGGAAAGGAAGTCGCAGTACAGACATTTCCTTACGCAGAACGGTATGTGGATATAGATACTTAAATCTCTCATCCCGCCTCCCATCCGACACTTTCGTTTTATCCGTCCACATCCATTCCTTTTAGTTATCATCCAGCTTCAGCACGCTCATAAAGGCGCTCTGCGGTATCTCCACATTGCCCACCTGACGCATCCGCTTCTTTCCCTCTTTCTGCTTCTCAAGCAGCTTTTTCTTTCGGGTGATATCACCGCCGTAACACTTGGCGAGGACGTCCTTGCGCATCGCCTTCACCGTCTCTCTGGCGATGATCTTGCCGCCCACCGCCGCCTGAATGGGAATCTCGAAGAGGTGTCTCGGAATCTCGTCCTTCAGCTTCTCGCACATCTTCCTGCCGCGCTCGTAGGCGCTGTCCGCATGAACAATAAAGGAGAGCGCGTCCACCTCGTCGTGGTTGATCAGAATATCCAGCTTCACCAGCTTCGACTGCTCGTACCCCTTCAACTCATAGTCAAAAGAAGCGTATCCGCGCGATCTGGATTTCAAAGCGTCGAAAAAGTCGTAGATAATTTCATTTAAAGGCAGGTCGTATTTTAGAAGCGCACGGGACGACTCAATGTACTCGGTGCTGATATAGCGGCCTCTCCGCTCCTGACAGAGCTGCATGATCGGGCCGATAAACTCTGTCGTCACCATAATCTCCGCGCTGACCACCGGCTCTTCCATGTAGTCGATCTCGGAAGGGTCGGGCAGATTGGAGGGGTTCGTCAGCTCGATCATCTCCCCGTTTGTCTTATATACTCTGTAAATAACGCCCGGCGCGGTGGTCACCAGATCCAGATTGTACTCCCGCTCCAGCCGCTCCTGTATGATCTCCAAATGAAGCAGCCCCAAAAAGCCACAGCGGAACCCGAAGCCCAGCGCGATGGAAGTCTCCGGCTCATAGTTTAGAGAAGCGTCGTTGAGCTTCAGCTTTTCCAGCGCGTCACGCAGATCCGGGTACTTCGCCCCGTCCGCCGGATACATGCCGCAGTAGACCATGGAATTGACCTTCTTGTAACCGGGAAGCGGCTCTGCACACGGGTTGTCCACATCCGTCACCGTATCGCCCACGGCGGTGTCCTTCACGTTCTTGATGGAGGCGGTGAGGTACCCCACCATCCCCGCTGCCAGCTCGTCGCAGGGAATAAACTGCCCCGCGCCAAAATATCCTACCTCCACCACCTCCGCGGTGGCTCCCGTGGCCATCATCTTAATCTTCGTCCCCTTCTTTACCCTGCCTTCCTTGATACGGCAGAACACGATCACACCTTTGTAGGAATCGTACACGGAATCAAAGATCAGCGCCTGCAGCGGATTGTCGGGGCTGCCGCCGGGGGCGGGAATCTTCTCCACAATCGCCTCAAGCACATCCTCGATGCCGACGCCGTTCTTGGCGGAAATAAGAGGCGCGTCCTGCGCCTCGATGCCGATCACATCCTCAATCTCGTTCTTTACACGCTCCGGCTCCGCGCTCGGCAGATCGATCTTGTTGATCACGGGGAACACGTCCAGATCGTGATCCAGCGCCAGATATACATTCGCCAGCGTCTGCGCCTCAATGCCCTGAGCCGCGTCCACCACGAGGATTGCCCCGTCGCAGGCCGCCAGAGAGCGGCTCACCTCGTAATTAAAGTCCACATGTCCGGGCGTGTCGATCAGGTTGAAAATATACTCGTTGCCGTCCTTCGCCTGATAGACGATGCGCACGGTCTGAGCCTTGATGGTAATGCCCCTCTCACGCTCCAAATCCATATTATCCAGTATCTGCGCCTGCATCTCACGGCTTGTCAGAAGCCCGGTCTGCTCGATGATCCGGTCCGCCAGTGTGGACTTGCCGTGGTCAATGTGGGCGACGATACAAAAATTTCTGATTCTGCTCTGATCCATTGCGGTTTCCTCCCTAGAAACTGCGAAACTCCTTTCTGGCAGCCGAAATTGCACAAACAGCATAACCGGCACAGATGTGCTTTCGCTCCGTTACGGCCGTAACAGCGCCAAACGCGAAAATACCTCGTTAAGCGCTGACAGTTTCAATCCAAAGGGCTGAAACACTTTCCAAGGGTCTGCTTATGGTGATCCTATTTGTACAATTAATATAGCATTGTGAGGAGTTTCACAATTGCCTAACACAGTATATCAAATCCTCACCCGAATGTCCACATCAATCCCCCTCAGGCGCCTCCTCTCCCGTATCCTCTCCCCGCTCCGGCTCCCTGCCGCCGAAAACAAGATCCAGCACATGGGCCAAAACATCACATGCGTTATGTATTTCCTCCTCCGTATTGTTCTGCGCACCCAGCTCAATCAGCAGGGATTTCGGACAGAGGTGCATATTATAGCGGTAAGCTTTCAGGTAGATTCTGCGGGCGATCCCGGGATAATACTCATTACAGGCCGCCTGCATCTGGAAGGACAGCGCCAGATTGTCCGCCAGATAGGGATTTTCCAGCTGCGCGATCTCCCCCTTTTTCGTGCGGCACAGACCGTTAAAGAACATGAATTGTGCGGTGGGCCGTCCCTGCAGTTCCATCACCAGACGCCTGTCCGCAGGCATTTCATCTCGGTGCAGGTCGATCACCGCCTCAATGGAAGGGTTCTCCTGCAAAATAGTCTCAATGGCAGGCAGCGAATTGTTGTAGGCGTAGGCCCTGTCCTCGTCGTAGCATCCTGTATCATGTATCACATTGTACCCATATTCCTCCCGCAAAAGCTGCGCCAGATACTCTCCCGCCCCCACGATCCCTCCGTTCTCGTCACCCGGCACGGAATCCGCAAAGCTCTCCTTGGAATGGGTGTGATAAAGCAAAATCTGGGGCGCGTCCGCATCCCCCTGAATCCGCATATCCTTTTCCAAAAACGTCTCCGCCCGCAGAAGCCCTTCCCCCGCAACGGTGGTGCTGTCCACCGCATAAAACGCCTTAATCAGTTCCTCATAGGAAGATAATTCCTCAAAACGGTAGCGGTAGCTTTTCTCCTCCGCCCGCGCAAAAGACTGTTCTTCCTCGCCATCATCCGTCTCCGGTTCCGGTTCTTCCTCCTGTTCCGCAGATAAATAGCGCTCGTTTTCTTTTAAGAGAGCCGACTCCAGATTCTTTTCCAGATGCATGGCGTCATCACCGTACTCAAGCGCTTCCTCCGGCAGCCCCTTGTAATCCTCATCGCTGCCCTCCGGCAGCGGCAGTCTGGCGTAATCGCTTTCCGTCACGCTCTCCGTCCCGTTCTCCAGCGCATAGAGCAGTCCCGGATATTGGGCCAGCAGGGCCTTCCTCAAAAAGCCGTCCCCCGACGGCATATGGTTGGCCTCGCTCATCCTGCGTATGCCGGGCAGGTAAGGCTCCATCACCAGCTCCTCCACAATCCCATGGAAAGCGGAAGCCTCCGTTTTCTTCTCACGCCCCCGCCAAAGCTCCGCACATCCAAACCCGACCGATATAATAACAACCGCTATTAAAATATATTTCACCCATTTTCTATTCTTGTACATACTAAAGATATATGCACGGCGAATGCAGGTTCATGCGTAAATGCTTCGGCCTGTACCGAATAGTTTATTTCACGCTTTCTCTCCCTGTCAGAGATTCAGCGCACCGTTGATCCCGTCGCAGATAATGTGGCTGATCTGACGGATCTGCTGATCCACATCCTTTGTGGTCACATACATGTTGTTAAGTTCCTTGAGCGTGGCGGGCCGCTCTCCCATAGCGTCGCCCACAATCGTGGCCGCGTCCACCACCGTCGGCACACCCAGCGCCAGTACCGGAATATGAAGCGTCTCTTCCGTGATGGCGTTTCTGTGGTTTCCCACGCCGGAACCGGGATGAATGCCCGTGTTCGTGATCTGGATGGTGCGGTTTAAACGCTTGGTGGAGCGGGCCGCCAGCGCGTCAATCACGATCACCAGATCCGGCTTCGTCTCTCCGATCACACCCTTGATGATCTCCGCGGATTCCATGCCCGTCTTCGCCATAACGCCCGGCACCAGGCTGCTCACCAGATGCATCTTCGTCCGGTTGTAAGCCACCTTGCCGTATTCCAGCACAATATGCCTGTTGACAAAGAGATTATCCACCACGTTCGGCCCGAGGGAATCCGCCGTGACCTCCCGGTTTCCAAGCCCCACCACCAGAATCGACTGTTCCTGATCCGGGTTGGGAAGAATCCCCCGAAGCTGCTCGGCCAGAATGCCGGATATCTCCTGATGATAGTCCTCCTCCGGCTCCGTCATGGCGGGCGCCTCCAGCGTAATATAGGTTCCCATGGGTTTTCCCAGCGCCTTAGCCCCGTTTTTCGTCTCTATAACCACCCGGGTAATATGCACGTCGCTCTCCTCGTCATAGTGCTCTTCCACTTTCACTCCATGAAGCCCGGACTCTTCTTCCCCAACACTTTCTCTGGCTTCCAACGCCAAGTCCGTCCTGACATTTGACCAGCTATCCATAACAATTTCCATTCCTTTCTGGCTTCGCAGCCGCTTACTTTTCTTTTGCAGCTATTATAGTTTATGCGCCAATCTTTCGCCTGCCCATTTTGATTTCTATTTTTTGCAGAAATAAACAAAATATGTATTGACATCCCCTTTTCCATAATCTAAAATAATATGCGTGTGTCTCTGTCCAATATATAAAGAAGAAAATAAAGTATTGATGTTTTGAAATGGAGGATGTTATGGCTAATATCAAATCTGCAAAAAAGAGAATTCTGGTAAACAGGACGAAGGCTGAGAGAAACAAATCCATCAAGTCCGGCGTTAAGACAGCGATCAAGAAAGTGTACGCTGCCATCGAGGCGAAGGATAAGGCTGCCGCACAGAGCGCGCTGCTTGCCGCAACTTCCGCGATCGACAAGGCTACCAAGAAAGGCGTATACCACAAGAATACTTCTGCCAGAAAAGTTTCCCGCATGGCCCTTGCAGTGAACAAGATGGCGTAGGGAGCGCGGTACGATCTTATTATGATATGACGTTATGTGAGGCGGATGCTTTTGCACCCGCCTCTTGTTCATGCGCAGACCCGCAAATGGAAGTTTGCTGTTTCGCAGCATGCGGGCCGCGCGGCGAGCAGGGGAAGAGGAATCTTCCCTGCTCGATTGCACCTCTCATACGAACTGCTCTAAATACCGCTTAGACTGCGACAAAGATTTCCTGACTTTTTCCCTGCTGCCCTCAAAGGCTCTGTCCTCCACTTCAATACACGCATATCCGTCATACCCGATATCCGTAAGCGCCGACACAAACGCCCCCCAGTCTATATCGCCAAGACCCGGTATCTTCGGCTGCATAAAGTCCAGTGGATAGGCCATGATTCCACACGCCGCCAGCTTATCTTTCCTTATCTTAATGTCCTTAAAATGAACGTGAAACAGCTTATCCCTGAATTCATAAATCGGCTGAATATAATCCATGCCCTGCCAGACAAAATGACTGGGATCATAATTTAATCCAAAATAATCGCTTTCTATCCGCCCAAACAGTTCTCTCCAGATCACCGGCGTGGTCATCAGGTTCTGCCCGCCCGGCCACTGGTCAGCCCCAAATAGCATAGGACAGTTTTCTATCCCTATTTTAACCCGATTTTCCTCCGCATACTTTATGATGTCCGGCCAAACCTCATCAAACAGCGCCAGATTCTCCTCTATGGTTTTATGCTGATCCCTCCCGATAAACGTCGTGGTCATATAAATTTCCAGAAGAGCAGACGCCCTGATGACTTTTTTCAGATGACAGATATTTTCCTTTCGCTTTTTCAAATCTCCATCCATGGTATTGGGATAATAGGCAAGGGCGGATATCTCGATATTTCTCTCCTTCGCATAGGAAAGTATATGTTTCCTGTACGACTCATCCTCTATCACGCGCCCCACATCAATATGGGACACCCCCGCATAGCGCCGCTCAGCGCCGCCCGCCGGCCAACACGCCGCCTCCACGCACGCAAATCCGAGCGCGGACGCGGTGTCTATCATTTCTTCATATGTATAATCCTCCAGAATAGAAGTAATAAATCCTATTTTCATATACGCCTCCATGTGCAGGTCTCAGGCTTCGCCCGTGCCTTCCTGATCTTCCCCGTTTACAGTAACTGTACGCCCCTTTTGCGAGGACTCGACGCTTCCGAACACAGCCCGCATTGCCTGCAAAACAGACTCCCCGGAAATTTCCGGCTCTCTCCCGCTTTCCTGACATTCTATAAACAAATCAATCACGCCCGAGTTTGTCTGGTTATCGTTCGTCTGCATTGCCTCCGCATCATATTCTTTCCGGGTGCCGTCTGCCTTCACGACCACAATGCTATGTACCGGATCGTCATATATTTTCATCATTCCCTTTGTCCCGTAGAGAACCGTAGAATTATCCTCCGCCCCATAATGGGTCCACGACGCAGTCATGGTTCCCGTCGCGCCGCCGGACAACCGGTAAATACAAAACGCGTTGTCATCCACGCCGATCAGCTCCCCCGCTCCGTCCTTTTTGTGAAGCGTCACCAGCCGCGCCGTAACCTCCACAATTTTCTGTGATGTCAAAAACTGGATCAAATCCGTCTTATGGATGCCAAGATCCGCCATGACTCCCATGACCGCTTTGTCCTTATCAAAAAACCATGTGCTTTTCCCGGGGTCTATGCTCCAAGTCTCCGGCCCGCCGTGCCCGAAAGTGGTACGGAAAGTAAGGATATCCCCTATTTCCCCCGCGTCTATCATCCGCTTTGCCTCCCTGTGCGCACCGGCAAGTCTCTGGTTCTGGTCAATCATCAAAATCCTGTCATTCTGTCTCGCAGCTCTCACCATCGCTTCGCAGTCCGTCAATGTCATCGCCATAGGTTTTTCGCAAAGCACATGTTTTCCTGCCTCCAATGCCGCTATGGTGATGGCTGCGTGTACACTGTTAGCCGCGCACACCGACACCGCATCAATGGTATCATCCGCCAGCAGTTCCTCATAAGAGTCATAAACCTTTGCCTGATACTTTTTCGCAAGCTCCCCTGCCCGTTCCTGATTGATGTCATAAAACCCGCAGATTCTGGCGTTCTCATTCGCCTCATATTCCGGAATATGCCTGACCTGCGCAATCTTGCCGCACCCTATTATGCCAATATTTATCACCGTACTTCCTCCTCGCTTTCAAAATTTTGAATGCTCTCCTCCGTCATCCTGATATAGTCGATTGCCTGCTTTGCATATCTGTCCATCCTGCCTGTCTGTGTGCTGATTCCCGCCGCGCTGTAAGGATCAGACAGGCGGTACATAAATTCCATGGTCAGGGAGCCTTCATAGCCGATTCTCTGCAATGCGCGGAGCACTTCCTTAAAGTCAATGTGCCCCATTCCTGCTGCTTCCCGCGTGTTATCCGCGATATGCACATGTACCAGCTCGTCCCGCATCCTATACAGGCTGTCCACAAGACCTGCCTCTTCTATATTCATGTGAAACAGGTCCGCCATCATGCCGACAGCAGGGTGGTTTACCCTTTTCACAAAGTCCAGCCCCTTTGCAATGGTGTTTACAAAATAGGTCTCATACCGGTTGATGGCTTCGACCGCCAGCGTCACCCCTTTTTCCAGGGCATAATCCGCCGCTTTTCTCACATTGCCGACGGCATTTTCCGTCAGCCTTTCCATGGACAACCCTTCCGGTTTCACGCATCTGCCTACCGGGGACGGTACGACAATCATAATCTTCGCCCCGACTCCCGCCGCAAAATCCACGCTGTCCCTGATGTACTGAACCGCCCTCTCTCCCGCCTCGCCATCCGCCGTCAAATCCCTGCTCTCATCAAAGATGCCGCAGAGGGAGCGACAGTCCAATCCGTACTTTTCCAGCAGACTTCTGCATTCCCCCGCATCCATGCGGTAGGGCTCCGCCGCAAATTCAATGCCGTTGTAACCGCAGCGTTTTAGACGCTCGCAGCTTACCGCAAGCGGCTCATCACCGACAATCCACTGTGTCATTCCTATGTGAAACATATTTTCCTCCGTTTCCGCGGGCTTTTCAGACAATGTGCCGCCCCGCATCAAAAGCCGCCGCTCTTCCCTACCGTATAACCGCGCACCGCCGTAGTGCCCAGCGCCAGCAGAATCACAATGCCATATACCATGTATTCGTAAAAAGTGTTAATATGGAGCATATTGATTGCGGTTGACATCATGCTCAGAAGAATCACTCCCATGAAAGTCCCCACTACGCCGCCTTTCCCGCCATTGATCGAGGAGCCGCCTATCACTACCGCGCCGATCGCCTCCGTCTCCATACCGTATCCCGTGGTAGCCTGCGCCGCATTAATCCTTGACAGCATCAGCATACTCGCAACTCCCACCAGAATCCCGCTGATCACAAAACACTTAAGCTTGCTCAACTTAATATTCACGCCGGAAATATAGGCGGCGCGCTCATTGGTTCCGATGGCATAGACATGACGCCCGGTTCTTGTATGCTT
>ERZ779637.319-NODE-319-length-34463-cov-15.587131_pt1 | contig 34463 bp, 34 predicted proteins | sample MGYA00514196_ERZ779637 | MGnify/ENA primary metagenome ERZ779637 (study PRJEB29562, sample SAMEA4376700) | mouse gut metagenome | isolation source: Cecum | study: EMG produced TPA metagenomics assembly of the A DSS colitis mouse model was used to assess the...
TAGCCCCTTATAGGGGCAGAGCAGGCTACCGGCTAAGCCGGTAGTCCTGACTTAGGCGAATGTCCGGGAAACCTTCAAAGGGCAAGTACGATGCACAAAGCTTCAATGATTCAATGCACAAGGAGGAAACGAACATGGCATTTAAGAAGATCAGGAATATGAAGGTTTACGAGCAGTCGGGCTATCGCTACAAGAGCACTCCGACGATTATGCTCAAAGGACAGTGGCTGAATGAGCTTGGATTCGGATACGGTACTCCCATCTGTGTGGAGTGCAGCGGTGGAAAGCTGGTAATTACCAGAGCGGATGAAATCGAAGCGTCGTTTACTGAGGTTTCGGTACAGTGCGTTGCTGAAGCCGGTGCAGAGTACGGAAGGAGGAACAGCAGTGCCTTCGGACATCAGACTCTGCCTGATATCATACCACAGGATTAACCATTATGGAAAATGTAACTATTAACTGTATAGATGGGAATCGGGATGAGGGGAGTTCCTCTTAGATGTCCTTACCACTATGCACATAAAAAGAATAAGTTCATAAGCAATATTTCTTGCTTACAAACTTATTATACGAGGAGGGATGCGTAATGGGCAAGATCATCATGTGTGGTTCGTTTAAGGGAGGCGTTGGCAAATCTGTTACCACCTACAATCTGGCATATTCTCTGGATAAGATCGGTAAGAAGGTGCTTGCGGTAGATTTTGACAGCCAGGCTAATCTCCCCACTTGCTTCGGAATTGAGGATGTGGAGGCGCTTCTGGTAAGTATCGGGCATCTGATGATGGCTCAGATGGATGAAAAGGAACTTCCGGACGCTTCCGAATACATCCATAGCAGGAACGGTGTGGATTTTATCCCGTCATCCATGGTTCTTTCGGCGGTAGACAGTAAGCTGAGGCTTGAAATGGGAGCTGAAGGAATGCTTTCAAGAATCTTGGAACCGCTGAGAGATTCATATGAGTATATTTTGATCGACACTTGCCCGTCTTTAGGGGCGCTTACAATCAATGCTTTGGCAGCAGCAGATGAAGTAATCATTACGGTAAATCCTCAGCTTTTGGCGATGATGGAGCTTCAGGATTTTCTCAAAACTGTTGGAAAGATCCGCAGTCGTATCAATAATCGACTCAGTGCTGCGGGGATTTTGCTTACGATGTGCGACAACCGCACAAATCTCTGCAAGGTTATTTCTGAAGAGGTGGCTGAAACATTCCAGGGACAGATCCGGATCTATGACAGTCGGATACCTACAACGGTGAAGGTTGGAGAATCTGTTTATTACAGTGAGCCTCTGATCGAATACGCACCGGGCAACGGAGCTTGCGAGGCTTACCGGATGCTGGCAAAGGAGGTGGCTTTCGCATGAAGACGGATGCACCGAAAAGGAAGATTTTTACGGATGCGGTTGACCTGCTCTCTCCGGTGGAGCAGGCGACCGGTGGCAGCGGCGTGGAGATGCTGGATATCGATGCGATAAAGCCATTTCGGCATCATCCCTTCCACATGTACGAGGGGGAACGGCTGAATGACATGGTGGAGAGTATCAAAGAACATGGTGTACTGAATCCTGCAATCGTGCGGAAAATGCATTATGGATACGAGATGCTTTCAGGTCATAACAGACAGAATGCGGCTAAGCTGGCGGGGCTTCAGCAGATACCGGCATTTGTAAAAGATAACCTGCCGGATGAAGAGGCTTATGTCTATGTGATCGAGACAAATCTGATGCAGAAGTCATTTACAGATCTGTCTGTGTCGGAAAAGGCAGCAGTACTGGAAGAGCGGTACGATAAGGTTCTTTATCAGCGTAAGAGAGATGAAATTGTGGCTGAGCTAAAGGTTTTGGAAAATCCCACGGATGCTGATTCCGAAAACGGTGGACATGATGTCCACCGTTCGAAGAACCGGGATAGCCTGGGCGATGAATATGGGCTTTCAGGGCAGCATGTGGCAAGGCTTATGCGTGTGAACCACGTTCTGCCTGAGATCAAGGAAATGCTGGATAAAGGTGAAATGCAGCTGACGGCGGCGGTTCAGGTATCTTACCTGCCAGAACAGGGTCAGCGGATGGTCTTGGAAGTATCTGAGAAATCGGGAATCAATATTACCGAGAAGATTGCCAAAGAGATCCGGAAAGCGAAGATGACGGAAAAGGATATTCGGGAGGCCATAGCGGGTCCGGATCCCGAAATCAATAAGCTGACCGGGGAGCCAATAAAGCCGGAAGAAAAGCCGAAGCCTATCAAACTGTCGGGAGACCTCAGGGCAAAGTATTTCAGCACGCTGATCCCAAAGAGGTAGAGGGTATCGTGGATAAGGCGCTAGCTGCATGGTTTAAGAAACGGAGGTGATGCGGATGTTCAGTCAGGAAGAATTAAATTCGGTGGATCCGAAGTATTTCAATATCATACTGCTGGATCCTTATGATGTGTCGATTCAGAGTTGGAATACAGGGCACTATTGGAGTTTGCACAGTACAGGGGTGTCCGGTGCAAATGCGTGTCTGGTATACCATAAGCACAAATTCAGCCATCCGTACCACCAGCACGGGCATGGGAACAGCCTCAGACAGGCTATACGGAGCATCAAGAGCCATGACCGATGGCAGATGAATGGGAGGAAGAGTTAATTATCAGTATTTATGCGGGTTTGCAGGGTTTATGTACTGTGAACCCGCACGAACAAAAGGAAAGAAAACCTTTAGATTTTTGAATATTTTTGTAGAATTCTGGAGTGCCTTATGATATACTTTTATTTGTGGTTTCTGACGTAGATTAAGTGGTAGTAGGAAAGGCACTAAGACTATGACAGTATCTTATAACGGATTATGGAAAAAAATGATAGACAAAAACCTTCAGAAGCAGGATCTGGTTAAGGAACTAAGATTAAGTTCAGCCACGGTTGCCAAGATGGGGAAGGGAGAACCGGTATCCAACAAGGTGTTAGAAAAGCTTGCAAAGTACTTTGAATGCAGCGTGAATGAGATAATGAGCTACGAATAGACCGGAATGAGTCCGTATTTTTGGACAGCTCAAATGATAACATACTAGAGAACGAAGGTGAGCGACAGAGTGTGGTGCAGAAATTGCAACATCGAAACAAATGAACAAAAGTGTCCGGTCTGTGGCGAAGCTACGGTAGAGGATATTCCGGTAGAGATTTATTGGTGTAAGGATTGCAATATTCCGATTATTCAGAGCACAAACCAAGCGGATAAAGGCACCTGCCCGATATGCGGTGGAAAAACAAAGTATCTTACTACTGACTTAAGACCGGTGTTTCCGGAGGAACGGCTTTTACTGGAAATACTTTTGGATAAGGAACCAAATACATATGCTGACAAATCTGTATGGTGTGTGAACAGCAGATATTATATAAATGGCAAAAGTGTATCAATACCGAGTAGTGTGTTTCAGACTGCTGATACAGATGCCATTAGCCAGAAGATCGAGAAGTACAAAGACATAATATCGTATGAACATTTTGATCAGTATATAGATAAGTTTGTCAAGGCAAATAGGGATAGACTAAACGAGCTCAAGGAAGAAGCATTCGGTTTTGTTAGGGAGACTGCTTCTAAGTTTGACGAAGAGAGGATAGTGATATCTTTTTCAGGTGGAAAAGACTCTACCGTGACAGCGGATATAGTTGTGAAGGCGTTGAGTAATCCGAGTCTGGTTCATATATTTGGTAATACAACTTTAGAGTTCCCGACAACAGTTGAGTATGCGGAACGTTTTAGAAGAGAGCATCCACAATCGATTTTCTTGTTTGCAAAGAACGAGGATCAGAATTTTATGGATGTGTGTGAGGATATCGGTCCGCCAGCAAATATGCTGTGGAGCATCCCTTCTGTGAACTGTGTTTTGAGCGTGGGATTATCGTGCCGACTGAAGAGATACACCATAAGAAGCCTTTGAGTGAAGGTGGTACACACGATCGTATTAACCTGATCGCGCTGTGCAAGTCGTGTCACTCAACCATACACGCGAAGAGAGGGGATTATTGGGGAAACCATCGCGGGTAGGGGCAGGTGAAATCTCTACAGGTATGGCTCCCAGGGAACGGCGCGGGGGTCACGCGTGCAAAATCGCGAAATGAAAAGTGAAATTCGAACTAAAGAGAATTTACCTCTGAGGTAAACAAACATCTTGACTGATTAAGATATCTGTGCTATCATAAATTTACCTCAAAGGTAAATCCGAAAGAGAGGTGATGGTTTGGATATCACGTACAAGAACAACAAAATCAAAAAGGTTTGTACGGATGCCAAAACTGCAGAGAGAACCTACGGTCGAGAAATGGCCGAAAAAATACATCAGCGTATAGATGAAATTGGTGCAGCAGATACTGTTGAGATGATGATACAGTTCCATATCGGACGATGTCATCCACTTACGCAGAATAGAAAAGGGCAATACGCGGTGGATTTGGTTCATCCGTACAGATTGGTATTCGAGAAGAATGGCGACGAGATCCAAATAGCAAACATTTTGGAAATAGTCGATTATCATTAGAGGTCAAGATGACAAGTCAAGGAGGTAGCACTATGGTGAGAAGTCGCAGTTATATTGCAACGCCACCTGGGGCGACAATTAAAGAGCAGTTGAATGACAGAGGCATGAGCCAGAAGGAGTTTGCAGCCAGGATGGATATGTCTGAAAAGCATATCAGCAAGCTCATTAACGGTGAGGTGCAGCTTACACTGGAGACCGCGGTTAGATTAGAAATGGTTTTAGGTGTACCGGCAAAGTTTTGGAATAATCTTGAGGCGATATACAGAGAGAAGATAATAAAGGCTGAAGCAGAAAATGCAATGGATGCTGATGCTGAAATGGCCAAACAATTTCCTTATAGCGAGATGGCAAAGTTTGGATGGGTTCCGGAGACTAGAGAAGCGAAGGAGAAGGTTGTCAATCTGAGGAAATACTTTGAGGTTGTTGAACTTTCACTTCTTGGGAGTGAGCAGATTACGAGAATTGCCTGCAGACGTCTGGCAATAACAGAAAAAAGTGATCTGGCATTAATTGCATGGGCACAGGAGGCAAAGATTAAGGCGCGTGGTATCCAAACCGCTCCGATCAATATCAAAGGTTTGATTTCTGCTATGCCAGAGATAAGAAAAATGACAGTTCTTAAACCTAAGGAATTCTGTCCTCAGATCAAGAAATGTCTTGCGGATTGTGGAATAGCTTTAGTATTTCTGCCGCACCTTAAAGGTTCATTCCTCCAGGGGGCTTCTTTTATGGACGGGAACAAGATTGTTGTAGGGCTTACTGCCAGAGGTAAGGATGCTGACAAGTTTTGGTTCAGCCTGTTCCATGAACTTGCGCACATCGCTCTTGGTCATGTAGGGCAACCTAATGGTACATCTGAAGATGATGAGAAAGCAGCGGACAAATGGTCTGGTGATACACTTATTTCATCTGTTGATTTTGAAGCTTTCAGAGAGGAAAGAGATTATTCAGAGAGAAGAGTACTCCAATTTGCAAAAGCTCAAGGAATTGCTCCGGGGATAGTAGTCGGGAGAATGCAGCTGGAAGGAATGATCAAGTACAGTATGTTGAATAATTTGAAAGAGAAATATGAAATAGCTGTATAAAGGATATATTCAAAAAACTTTTGAAGGATCATGTGAAGAGCATGGTCCTTTTATTATGCAAAGCAGAAGGAAGGAGGGCGATGCTCTATGGCTGGAAGAAAGCCGAAGCCTACAGCCGTAAAAAAGCTGGAAGGCAATCCGGGAAAGAGAAAACTGAACACAAAAGAACCGAATCCGGGTAAGGGAATGCCCGACTGCCCTGCATGGTTATTGCCGGAAGCTAAGACAGAATGGATCCGCTTATCGGAGAAATTGAATCAGATGGGAGTGCTGACGGAGATCGACCGGTCTGTATTTGCAGCCTATTGTCAGTCCTACGCCAGATGGAAAGAGGCTCAGGAACATATCAATTCCGAGGGTGCTACCTACGAAACGGAGAATGGTATGCAGAGACCGAATCCGTGGGTTGCGATCTGTAACACGGAACAGCGGCTGATGATGCAGGCAGCATCTGAGTTTGGTCTGACTCCATCGGCCAGATCGAGGATCATGGCGGCATCCGGCGTCGGCAAGGACGAAGAAGATGAGATGGAGGCATTACTTGGGGGTGAGGCTTAATGGCGGAGAGAAGACCTGCGGGTTATCCGAAGCTGAAGAATTATAAGCCGTCAAGGTTCATGCTTCCGACATCTCATTATGATAAGGCGAAGGCTGACAGGGCTGTGAAGTTTATCGAGAATCTGTGTCACACCAAAGGGAAATGGGCAGGCAAGAGGTTCTGGCTGCTCCCCTGGCAGGAACAGCTGATCCGTGACATCTTCGGGATCGTCAAACCTGACGGGTACCGGCAGCTCCGAACAGCCTTTGTGGAAATATGCAAGAAAGTAGGTAAGAGCGAATTGGCAGCAGCCGTCGCTCTTTATCTTTTGTATGCAGATAATGAACCTTCTGCTGAAGTCTATGGCGCTGCGGCTGACAGGCAGCAGGCCAGCATCGTTTTCGATGTGGCAAGGCAGATGGTGGAGATGTCGCCGGCGCTTCTGAAACGGTCGAAGCTGATGACGGCAACAAAGAGAATAGTAAACTACGGAAATTCAGGATATTACCAGGTGCTCAGTGCAGAGGTCGGGGGTAAGCATGGATTTTCAGTCAGTGGATTGGTATTCGATGAGATTCATACTCAGCCGAACAGGCAGCTGTATGACGTTCTGACAAAGGGATCATCAGATGCCAGACAGAATCCGCTGCATTTCATTATCACCACGGCAGGTACGGACAGACATTCCATCGCCTATGAGCTTCATACAAAGGCGGTGGATATTCTGGAAGGCCGGCGTGTGGATCCGACTTTCTATCCGGTGGTCTATGGACTGAAGGATGATGAGGACTGGGAGGATGAAGCAAACTGGTACAAGGTCAATCCTTCGCTGGGATACACCGTGGATATAGAGCGCTTGCGTGATGCCTACCGGGAAGCAAAGCAGAATCCGGCGGATGAAGTGACCTTCAAGTGGCTGAGGCTGAACATGTGGGTTTCAAGTACTGTGGCATGGATACCGGATGCGATATTCATGAAGGGAAACGAAGAGATTGATCTGGCGGCGCTGGAAGGCCGGGACTGCTACGGCGGTCTGGACTTATCCAGCACAGGTGATATCACGGCTCTCGTTTTGATGTTCCCACCGAGGGATGAGGATGAGAAGAAAGTCGATCGGAAGCGTTTTGTCAGATACAAGGAAGGTGCAGAGATGTACTCCATGTGTCAATCTAAGTTCGAGGATATGGCAAAGGATGCCGGTGCCATCTATAAGTTGAACAAGTTGGTGCTGGTAAACTGCGACATATTCGAAGAGTACTTGGAGACATTCCGCTTGACAGATTGATCCCGAAAACTGATTTGCACTTTTTGTAACAGTTCAGCCTTCGGCTTCACTGTCACGCTTGATGCACACAAAATGCTCCAAAGTCGCATTTTGGCGCCTGCGCAACTCGCAAAATCGCATACAGAGCGATTTTACTCGCGGAATATCCTAAGGCTGAACTGTTACCACTTTTTTTCAAAATAGGGCTTGACTTATTGACGGGCAATAAGTAAAATAGATATACGTTGAGAGAGGAGGCAAAGGCTTATGGCAAAGATGGGAAGACCACCGTTAGAAGAGCCGATGACATATAAGGTTTCGGTTCGGTTTAACGACAGGGAATACCAGAGGCTGAAAGCTTATGCTAAGGCTATCAACAAAACCATGACCGAAGCTTTAAAAGACGGCATCGAATTGCTTTACGAGAAGGAATCCCGGAAATAAGTGCAGATCTCTTTTCTTTCTTTAAGAAAGGAGAATGCAAATGGCAGCAAGAAAAGATAACAAAGGCAGAGCACTTAGGAAGGGCGAATTCCAGAGGGCGAGCGACGGTAAGTATGTGTATGGTTACACGGATCCGAACGGTGAGAGACGTTACATCTACTCCAAGGATCTGGCCAAGCTCAGGGAGCGTGAGAAGAAGCTGGTAAAAGACCAGTTAGACGGTCTGGATGTGTATGTGGCAGGAAGTGCAGATTTGAATTTCCTATACGACCGCTACATCTCCACCAAGTCAGAACTGAGATCAACCATATTCTCGAATTACACTTACATGTATGACCATTATGTAAGGGATGGATTCGGGAAGAAGAAAATTGGCGAGATCAAGTATTCTGACGTGCTTCAGTTCTATCACGATCTCTTGGAAAAGAGAGGGCTTCAGATCAACACCATCGATACGATCCATACCATTCTGCATCCGACTTTCCAGCTTGCAGTCCGTGATGGAATCATCAGGACGAATCCATCAGACAGAGTGATGGCAGAGCTGAGAAAGAAGACCGGCAACAAGAAGGGCATCAGACATGCTCTTACCTTGGAGCAGCAGAGGGCGTTCATGAATTACATTGCACAGAGCCCTGTGTTTGTCGGATGGCTTCCGTTCTTTACAGTATTGTTGGGAACGGGTTGCAGGATTGGTGAAGTAGTTGGACTTCGTTGGCAGGATGTAGACCTGGAAGCAAGGACAATCAGTATCAACCACGCAATGACTTACTATCCGAGGCGTGACGACACCTACAAGTGTGAGTTCAAGGTATCTCTTCCGAAAACGGATGCAGGTATCAGGACTCTTCCGATGATGAATCAGGTGTATGAGGCGTTGAAGGGTGAGTACGAGGCACACGTTCTGTACACGCTTCTGTGAGAATGAAACGAATGTAAAGGTAATTCAGTCGATCATGGGTCACGCAAGCATTGAGACCACGATAGATATCTATGCTTCTTTCCTGTAGGTACAGCAAAAAAGTGGAAGTACAGCAAAGGTACAGCAAATTCCGTTTTTTGCATACTGCATGGCACTCAATAATACTTTAAGGGAAATAACGGGAATACTTGATAATACGGGGTTTTACTGTATAGTACCGTAAGTCAAATACTCTTCCCGACGATGAAGAGTCTGGAGAAAGGGCAGGAGAAGAAGGCGGCTGACAAGGAGAAACATGACGGCCAGGATAAGAGCGGAAAGAATGACGAGCAGAGAGATCATGATGAAAGCGAAAAGAACGAGAAGAAAGTAGATGTCCACAGCCAGGAGCAGACTGCAAAACAGAGCAGTATCACGAGAGAGCAGGCGTGGGATCTTTTACGGAAATATAACAAAGAACCGTTCCATCTGCAGCATGCGCTGACGGTGGAAGGCGTGATGCGCTGGTATGCGAAAGAACTGGGCTATGGCGCGGAAGAGGATTTCTGGGGTATCACCGGACTGCTGCATGACATCGATTTTGAACTGTATCCGGAGGAGCACTGTAAGAAGGCGCCGGAACTTCTGCGGGAGGCAGGGGTGAGTGAAGATATGATCTACGCCATTTGTTCGCACGGTTTTGGTATGTGCAGCGAAGAGGAGCCGAAGCTGGAGATGGAGAAAGTTCTTTTTGCGGCCGATGAGCTGACGGGCCTGATCTGGTCCTGCGCACTGATGCGCCCCTCCAAGAGCACGATGGATATGGAAGTCAAGAGCCTGAAGAAGAAATTCAAGGATAAGAAGTTTGCGGCGGGTTGCTCCAGAGAGACGATCGCCCAGGGCGCAGAGAGGCTTGGCTGGGAGCTTGACGTGCTTTTCGATAAGACCATCCTGGCGATGAGAAGCTGTGAGGCGGCAGTGGCAGAAGCGATGGGGCAGGATGCATAATAAGAGGGGATATAGTTTATTCCCGCGAGCAACGAGCCAAGTGGCTGCTTGCAGACATTTGGCGACTGCCGCGAGGGTCAAATACCCCGCTGCTCTGCAGCGCTGCAAGTTTGATACCCCGTTGCTTGCAGCGGGGTCTTTGATTGTTTACGGTCATAGGATTGGGTAGTTGAGAATTATTAAATATAAAGGGGGAATTAAGTATGCAGTACAGAATCATCGGTGATACAATGCCGGCAGTGGAGGTGCTCTTCGATGCACCGGGAGAATCCATGTACACACAATCGGGCGGTATGGCCTGGATGACGGACGGCATTGCCATGGATTCCAATATGAAGGGTGGCCTTGGCAAGAGTATCGGCAGGATGTTCACGGGAGAGTCGCTGTTTATGGCAACCTATAAGGCGGAGCGGGCAGGCAGCATGGTAGCGTTTGCCTCCACCGTGGCCGGAGAAGTGCTTCCGCTGGACGTGGGGGCAAGCGGCGGTCTGATCTGCCAGAAGGGCGCTTTCCTCTGCGCGCAGGAGACAGTGCACTTGAATGTGACACTGACTAAGAAATTCTCCGCAGGACTGTTCGGAGGCGAAGGCTTTATCCTGCAGGATATCAGCGGGACAGGCATGGTCTTTCTGGAGATCGACGGTAACAAAGTGGAGAAAAACTTGGCGCCGGGCGAAGTGCTTAAGGTGGATACCGGTAACGTGGTGGCTTTTGAACGGTCGGTGAGTTATGAAATCGAGACGGTGAAGGGGCTCAAGAATATTTTCCTGGGCGGCGAGGGACTGTTCCTGACGAAGCTGACAGGCCCGGGTAAAGTGATCCTGCAGACGCAGAACTTTAACGAGTTCGCGGGAAGGATCATACGGATGGTGCCTTCGAGGTAGGGATAACCTCTTTTGGGTAAGAATCAAGATATGACAATTTTAATAGGCTCTCGAAGTCTCTCAGTGTATGATTTGTGAAACTTCGAGGGCTTATCCTATTGAAGAGGGAGAATACTCTATATCATTCTAGTACTCCGTACTTGAAGTTCCTGTGCAAATTTTCGAGGATATTTTTTCGAGTGTACAAGTTCAGAAACGGAGGCGTAGCGGGCTACGTTGAGTATTCTGGGCTTGTGCAATCGGGAAAATAGACCGAAATATTTGCACAAGGGTTTTCAGTACGGAGTACTAGTATGAGAAGAACTAGATTTGCAATAAAATATTGCTCGCGAAATTACATTCTTGTTTTTAATTGAAGCTAATTGAGCTGCATGGTAGAATAAGATTATTAAGAATTCGTAAACTGTGGTGCCGGATATGAGTGGTATCATGGATAAGGTAAAATACTATGTATAATCTAAATACTCTCAATTATTATAACAACAAAGCTGAACAGTTTTATAATGGAACTGTATCAGTCAATTTTACGGTTACACAAAACATATTTTTATCAAAGTTAGCTGCGAGTGCGTTAATTCTTGATTTCGGTTGCGGTTCTGGGCGAGACACCAAATATTTTCTGTCAAAGGAATACTGCGTAGAAGCCATAGACGGTTCAGTGGAACTATGCAAACTTGCATCGCAATACACAGGGATACAAGTTCGCCATTCTCTTTTTCAGGAATTATCCGCTGTGAATAAGTATGATGGTATCTGGGCGTGTGCCTCTATTCTGCACCTACCCATGGCAGAATTGGTTGATGTTATGTGGAGGATGCATGCGGCTCTGAAAGATAATGGTATTATTTACACATCCTTTAAATATGGATCTTTTTCAGGAGAACGAAATGGGCGATTCTTTACCGACATGACAGAAGAAACATTTGCAGATTTCATGTGCGATATGGAAGGATTACGGATAGAAGAACAATGGATAACGTATGACGTAAGACCGGGAAGAGGTGAGGAACAATGGCTCAATATTATCCTGCGGAAATGGGATATGCACTGAACATTGACGGTAAATATTATAGTTCCCTAGATATTGAAGGATTCTCACAGATGATGAAGGATCCGTCCTATTGTTATAAATTTTACTGGTTGGAGGCGATTGTTGGCTTGATCTCCGAAAATAACACGGAGACCACATTCGATGATATTATTGATGAAATGATAGCAAATGCCTGGTATTCTGTCATGGAATTTCACATTCATCTGAGTGGTATACAGAGTGACGGTAATGTGAGGGATGGCTTAGAAAGAGCGATCATTTACCTGGCACAATCGAGTAAGCTTTCGGCAAATGCGTCTAAGGTTGAAATCAAAAATGAGATAAAGCAATATAACACTGAGTTGAAAAAACATAAAGAGCAGCTTACCAATATGGTGCCCTATCGTGCCTTGGTAGGTTTTTTCCGAAAAAGCATTGAACCTGCGGATTGGAATAGTATTATTAGAATGACGACATATATTCAGCACATAGATCGAGACATAACGCCATTACCTTATACACTGGGTTCTGGAAGTAAGCTGAAAAAGGAAGTGTATTTCAATGCTTCCTGGATCAAAATGATCCAGGACCATACCGTATCAATTTTGGGCTGGATTCAGTATGAGAAAGTAAAGTGGCTTCAAAATAATAATCCTGAGATTCCAGGCTTGATTTATAAGCTGGCTCCAATGGATGAAAAGATGCGGAAACTGAATAAAGTACGCAAGCTCTGGGAGGGAATTTTGGAGTTGGGTGAAGTACGGGATGTGTTTACAGAGAATCCGGTAGTTCCAAAGCAGTATGATGTGGATCACTTTATTCCGTGGTCCTTTGTGATGAATGATGAGCTTTGGAATTTGATGCCTATGGATTCATCCTTGAATTCTGCCAAGAGCAATAAACTTCCCAGATGGGACCCATTCTTTGGGAGATTTGCCGCCAATCAGTATATGCTTTATGAAACAATTCATAGCAAGGAAAAAATTTACCGGTTATTTGAATCATGTTACAAAGACAATTTGCATTCGATCTGGGCTGGTCAAGAGTTGTATCGCAAAGGAAACTCGAAAGAAGAATTTTATAATATTCTGATGAAAAATATGCGCCCAGTGTATGATTCAGCCAGACGGCAGGGGTACGAGATCTGGGAGCGGATATAGAATATGATAATATTAAGCATAGCCTGTGAAATAATTAGCGGGTTATGCTTTTTCAATTTTCTTTTTATCAGAGAATGATATGTGTTCTGTGGAGAGCGTAAGAACATAGTGGTTGATGAAGTGACTTTGTGGTAAAATTTATTTAAAATCAAATGAAATGCCTGATGCACAATTGTGTTTACATATAAAGCATGCACATAAGAGAAAGGATATCATATGAGCACTCTTATATTCAGAAAAATAGTAGATCAATCGTTGTTAAATGCAGGTTTAACTGTTCCGACAGAAAGCCATGCGAAGCTGTTGGATGGTTTAGGAATATTACTGTCTAAAGGGGACAAGCACAGCATTAAGATTGAAGGGTAAGGAGGCCAGACCCATGGATTATTTACGTTGTGTCGTAGAAAGAATTACATACCAGAATGCCGACAACGGCTATACGGTGCTCAAATGTGCCGTCAAGAGTGCCCAGGATCTGGTGACTGTAGTCGGCATCATGCCGGAAACGCATGTAGGTTCAGTGCTTGCCTTGGAGGGATTCTGGAAGGTAGATGCCAAATACGGCCGCCAGTTTTCCGTGGAGAAATTTGAAGAAACCCTGCCGGCTACGGTCTATGGCATCGAGAAATATCTTGGGTCCGGCTTGATCAAGGGTGTGGGGCCGAAGTTCGCAAGGCGCATTGTGGAGAAATTTGGCAAAGATACGCTGGATGTGATAGAGGAAAACCCGGAGGCTCTGATCGAAGTGGAGGGCATCGGCAGAGTGCGGGTGGAGCGGATCAAGAAGAGCTGGGAGGAGCAGAAGGAGATCAAGAACATCATGCTTTTTTTGCAGGGGCATGAGGTCAGTACCAGTCATGCCACGAAGATCTTCAAGACTTATGGCAGTGACAGCATCAGTGTCGTGCAGGAGAATCCTTACCGGCTGGCCGATGATATCTGGGGCATCGGTTTCAAGACAGCGGACACGATAGCGGAGAAGATGGGCATTGAGAAGGATCGTTTCATCCGGCTTCGGAGCGGCATTCTCTACACATTAAACAAGCTTTCCGAGAATGGTCACTGTTATGCGGTAAGAGAGCAGCTGATTCGGACGGCCGGACAGCTTTTGGAGGTGGAGGAAGCGGAGCTGGAGATCACGTTGGACGAAATGCTGCGCACAGAGGATGTGATCCGGGAGGAAGATGCCATCTATCTGCCGCCCTTTTTCTTCTCCGAGACAGGCTGTGCGAAGCGGCTGCTTAAGCTGCTTATGGCCGAGCGCCGTGTGCAGATGGATGTGGATGCGGTGATGGAGAGGGTCATGGGCCGTACAGAGCGAGACCAGGAAGCGGATGCTGCCGATGATGCTGATGTTGCGCAGCACCGGCTGCAGGAAGCAGAGACGCTGGGGCAGATAACTTACGACGAAGTTCAATTGGAGGCGATCCGTGTCGCCGTGTCTTCCAAGGTCATGGTACTCACCGGCGGTCCCGGAACGGGCAAGACTACCACGACCATGGGAATCATTGCCGCTTACCGGGCTGCCGGCTGCAAGATCATTCTGGCGGCGCCTACCGGGCGGGCGGCGAAACGTATGTCCGAGGCTACCGGTATGGAGGCGAAGACCATTCACAGGCTGTTGGAGTACAAACCGCCGGAAGGATATCAGCGCAAGGAAGAGAACCCGCTGGAGGGCGATGTGCTCATTCTGGACGAGTGTTCCATGATCGACATTATGCTGATGTACAATCTGTTAAAAGCTCTGCCGGCGCACATGACGCTGATCATGGTGGGTGACACCGATCAGCTTCCTTCGGTAGGTGCCGGAAATGTACTGGGAGACATCATCTCTTCCGAACGGATTCCGGTGGTGCGCTTAAGCCGGATCTTCCGGCAGGCTCAGGGCAGCCGTATCGTTATGAATGCCCACCGTATCAACAAAGGGGAGCAGATCGATATGCGGGGCGGCCGGGATTCGGACTTCTTCTTTGCGGCGAAAGAGACCAATGAAGAGGTGGTGGAACTTGTGGTGAAATATTGCACGGAGAATCTGCCACGTTACTATCATGTGGATGCCCTGCAGGATATCCAGGTGCTGACACCTATGCAGAGAGGCGTCTGCGGGGCGGCGAATTTAAATCAGGTACTGCAGGAGGCTATGAATCCGGGCAGCATCTTGCTGCGAAGAGGCGGTATGCAGTACCGGCTGCATGATAAGGTCATGCAGATCCGCAACGACTACGATAAGGAAGTTTTTAACGGTGACATTGGTGTCATAAATCATGTGGATATGGAAGAAAGGGAGCTGACGGTGAATTTCGACGGCCGGGAAGTGGTGTATGATGTGAGTGAGCTGGAGGAACTGACGCTTGCGTATGCCACCACGATCCACAAATCCCAGGGGTCTGAGTATCCCATCGTGGTGATGCCTTTTACTATGAGCCACTATGTGATGCTGCAGAGGAACCTGCTCTACACCGGGGTGACCAGGGCGAAGAAGATCCTGGTACTGGTCGGGGAGAAGAAGGCGGTCTGGTATGCGATCAAAAACGAGACCACCGCAGACAGGAACACCAGGCTGGCAATACGGCTGCAGGAGGACAGCATGGAGTCCAGGATTGCGGCGCGCCCGGACCGTAAGGAGTCTCAGGCACCGGTACAGGTACAGGAGGAAGAGTGGACAAGATCCGCGGAAACTCCGGAGAAGATCAAGATGATTCAGTACAAAAGCGGTGCGCAGCCTTCCATGGTCAGCGAACAGCCCGCACGTTATGGCGGATCCCTGTTCCAGCGGCTTGGCCAGTCAGAATTCCGCAGCAGTTTTTCTCTGAAAAGCAATGACAGGCACTATGTCCGGGAGAAAGGGATGGATGCCGTGCGCAGACATGCGCAGGACTTCATCGCCAAGAGGCTTGCGCCCGCCGCGCCGGCGAACGACGGCAGGCAGACGCCTATGCGCGGGCATCCTGTTTTCGTGGCTCAACACGCTACTGCTACCTGCTGTCGGGGATGTCTGGCCAAGTGGCATGGGATTGCCGAGGGAGCGGCCCTGTCCGAGACGGAGCAGGCGTATCTGGTGGATGTGATCATGGAGTGGATCACGAGACAGATGGAAAAATAGACAAGGCAGTATATGGATAAACAAGTTTACTGTAGAAGTAATCTGTCAATCAGGAGTGCGCACTACACTGCGGACTCCGTGAACGCGCCAAAATCTCCGATTTTGTGTGCATAATTTTCTAAACACCCACTTCTATTTATGGTGGTATCATAATGTAGGATATGGGTGTTTAGTTAGAGTTTGTGATGCTTCGGAATGTAGGGAAATTACAGGAGAGGTGAGGACATGGTATATGAGGACTATCTACTATATTGAGGACGATGAAAATATCGCACAGCTGGTCAGTGAATATCTGAGCCGGCATGGTTGCAGCGTTTCGGTCTTTCCCACGATCGCCGGGGCGAAGGAAGCTTTTCTGCAAAGGCTTCCCACGCTGGTGCTGGTAGACTGGAACATGCCGGACGGAAACGGCAGTGCCTTTTGCCAGTGGATTCGCGGCCGCTGGAAGGAACTGCCGGTTATCTTTCTCACCGTCCGCGGTGATACAAGCGATATCGTTTCAGGATTTCAGAACGGTGCGGACGATTATGTAGTAAAGCCTTTTGAACTGGAAGTATTGTATTCTCGTATGCAGGCATTGCTGCGCAGGACAGGGAATATCTCGAACCAATCGCTTTCCTGTGGCGATATCTCTCTGGACCGGGAGAGGCGGCAGGTATATTGGAAGACAGAGGAAGTGTTCTTAAGTCCATTGGAGTATGAATTGCTGCTGACTCTGTTGGAGAATCAGGGACGGATCGTTACCAGGCAGTCCCTGCTGGATAAACTGTGGGACAGCAATGGGAATTTTGTCAATGACAACACGCTCACGGTCACGATGAAGCGCCTGCGGGATAAGCTGCACCAGCCGCGCAGCATGAAGACGGTCAGAAGTGTAGGGTATCGCATGGAGGAAGGGTGAATTCCGGGCAAGGGGAGAGGCCGAGAGATTATATTTTAGTAAGAGGGACCAATATGATCAGTAGAAAGAATATTGTCATCCTGGCAGGACTTGTTCTGTCGATCAGTCTGCTGTCTGCATCCGTAACGGCTGCACTGCTTCAGGATCACTATGACCACGCGTACACGCAGGTGCTTGGGCAGGTCTGCCAATCAGTTATAGAGCAGGCGGACAATACCGCCGGATATCCTTCTGCCAGGCAGATGGTGTTGTCTGTTCTGAAAGAATTCCGATACGATCCCCATCTGCCGACACAGCAGAATATTCTCTTTGCCTACGGCTACCGGCAGGCGGGCTTTCTCCAGGCCGTAGAAGGCCGCGGCTGGCTTATGACCCTGACCGGGGCCGCGGCGGGTGGCATTTTGTTCCTCGCGACCGCATTTCTTTGGCACAGGAAGGAGACCATACGGATCGAGGCGATGACCGACTATCTGGAAAAGGTAAACACCGGCAGGGACGGTGTACTTGTGCAAACCGGCGAAGATGCCTTTTCCAAGTTACAGGACGAGATCTACAAGACTGTCACTGCCCTGCATCAGGCGAGGGATGCCGCACTTAAGGCGAAGGAAAATTACGCAGAAAATCTCTACAACATCGCGCACCAGTTAAAGACGCCGATCACATCTATATCCCTTTCCCTGCAGCTGCTGCAAGAGGAAGAATGCCCGGGACATGCACAGCAGGAGGGGCAGGATCGTCATAACGCCGCCTTGCATGATTCCCCCGTGGTCAGAACGCACAAAGGCAGACGAGCCAGAACGCACAAAGGCATTCAAGGCATTCAAGGCAGACAGCGCGATACGGCACACCACATTTCCCGGATCATGGGACAGCTTTCCGGCCTCACCCGTCTGGAAGAAGCCCTCCTTCTGCTGGCCCGCATCGACGCCGGCACCCTGACACTGGAACGAAAAGAAGTGGATGTCTTTACCCTTCTCGTGATGTCGGCCGAGAACCTGCAGGAATTCTTCTGGTCACAAAACATTTCGGTTGAGATACCGGAAGCGGGTGAGAAGATCATTCTGGTGGACAAAGACTGGACTATGGAGGCGGTCATGAACCTTCTGAAAAACTGTATGGAGCATACTCCGTCCGGCGGCACTGTACACTGCACTTACGAACAGAATCCCCTCTACACATTGATCCAAATACGAGATAATGGTCCCGGATTTGCAAGGGAAGATATTCCCCGCCTTTTTGAACGTTTTTATCGAGGTAAAAATGCGGCAGACGGCGGGATTGGGATCGGCCTTGCGCTTTCCCGGGAGATCATCGAACGGCAGAACGGCACTCTTTCGGCGCGTAATCTGCCGGAGGGCGGTGCATGTTTTGAAATTCGCTTTTACTGTCACTGAGTTGTCACTTTACGCTTCTATAATAAAGAAGAAAGCATTGGCTAATGATAACAGGTATCAAACGGGTACCGACATTGGCAATAAACAGTGATAGGAGGAAGCAGACATTGGAAATTTTAAGATGTGAAGGTGTAAGAAAAACTTACGGCAGCGGCGGCAATCAGGCGGTGGCGCTCGAAGGGATCGATCTAATCGTGGAAAAAGGGGAATTCGTGACGATCGTCGGGGCTTCGGGCTCCGGGAAGTCCACGCTGCTGCATATTCTGGGCAGTGTGGATAAGCCGTCGGCAGGCAAAGTGACGATCGAGGGCACCGACCTGGCCTCTCTGAACGCGAAACAGGCGGCCGTTTTCCGGCGCAGGAAGGTGGGGCTGGTGTACCAGTTCTATAACCTGATTCCAACAATTACCATCCGGAAGAATATCCTTATGCCCCTGCTTTTGGATAAAAAGAAGCCCGATCCGGCATTTTTTGACCAGATCGTACAGTCTCTGGGCATCCAGGATAAATTGGATCTGCTGCCGAATCAGCTTTCCGGCGGTCAGCAGCAGCGGGCGGCCATTGCCCGGTCGTTGATCTACCGCCCGGCGATCTTGCTGGCGGATGAGCCTACCGGCAATCTGGATCGGAAGAATTCCAGGGAGATCATTGATATGCTGAAACTGTCCAACCGCAGCCTAAAGCAGACGATCCTTATGATCACCCACGACGAGAAGATCGCGCTGGAGGCAGACCGGATCGTTACCATAGAAGACGGCCGTGTCCTTGCCGATGAGAAGAGGAGGTGACGGCTATGTGGAAAGAGTATTCATCCGATTACCTCAAAAATAACCGCACGTCCGGGATCTCGGTCATAATCTCGGCCTTTATCTCCGCTTTGCTCTTATCGCTGTTGTGCAGCGTCTTCTATAACCTGTGGATCTATGAGATAGAACAGATCAAAAAGGAGGAAGGTGACTGGCAGGGCCGGATCGTGGGTGAGATCAGTGAAGAAGACATTGAACGCATCCGCGATCACGCCAATGTGGAGAAGGTAGTCGTTCGTGAAGAATTGTCGGATGGGGCGGAAAGAGTGGTCGATCTTTATTTTATAAATAAACGGACTATCTTTACGGATCTGCCCTGCATAGCAGAGTTGGTCTGCGATGATGGGCAGTCTTATGCCGGAGTTCAGGTTGACGATACGGGACGGAGTGAGGTGATGGATCAGACCGATAGTAAGGATCGGGCCGGGGCGGAGCAGAGATCAGACAAAAAGGTCACTGTCGACTGGCACTACTCCCTTTTGAACATGTACTTGATCCGCAGCGCTGAGGACACTGCGCTGCGCTGGGTGTTCCCGTTTGTGGTGGTGGTTACGGCGGCGGCCTGTCTGTCGCTTGTTCTGGTCATCCACAATGCCTTTGCGGTATCTATGAACGCCAGGATTCATCAGTTCGGCATTTTGGCGAGTGTCGGTGCTACGCCAGGGCAGATCCGCACCTGTCTTTTGCAGGAGACATTTGTATTGTGTGCGGGGCCGGTATTGGCAGGAAGCCTGCTGGGTATACTGCTTGGTATGGGTATGGTGGAAGCCGTGAATATTCTGTTGGCGGATGTGGAAGGCCGTCTTGTGCTGCCGTTTCAGTATCACCCTTTGATCCTGTGCCTGTCACTTCTGGCGGCAGCCGTTACGCTGCTTGTCTCCGCCTGGATTCCTGCGCGGAAGATAAGCAGACTGACACCTTTAGAAGCCATCAGAGATACCGGTGAACTGCAGCTGAAACGGAAGAAAGCGTCCCCGATATTGTCGAAATTGTTCGGGATAGAGGGAGAACTGGCGGGAACTGCGCTGAAGGCGCAGCGAAAGGCCATGCGCACTGCTACCTTATCATTGGTCTTTTCCTTTCTGGCATTTTCCTTCATGATGTGCTTTATTACGATCACGGTGGTCAGCCAACAGGAAACTTATTTCACCAGATATCAGGATGCCTGGGATCTGATGGTGACAGTAAAGGATGCGGATATTGATGCGCTTGCAGGGCTTAAGTCACTGCAGGATCTGCCTGGTGTGCGGAGCTGTACAGTTTATCAGAAGGCAGACGCAGGAAGGATCGTTATGCCGGAAGAGATCAGTGAAGAGATGCTGGTAGTAGGCGGATTTGAGGACACTGCGGCGGAATATGCCACACGGCTTTCGGAAGGCTGGCTGGTGCATGCACCGTTAGTCATTCTGGATGACGCCGGCTTTCTGGAATACTGTGCACAGATTGGGGCAGAGCCGCGGTTGGACGGGGCGGTGATCCTGAACACCACGAAGGATGCCAAAGACCCGAATTTCCGAAAGCGGAAGACCATTCCATATCTGAAAGGGAACAATGCGACGACAATGTTGATACAAAGCGGGTTAACGGAGAACGAACCGGAAACGGGCTTCTCGGCAGCGGACGCGGTTCTTCTTCCCGTGACCGCCTATGCGCAGACACCGCCCATCCTGCGGGAAGAGTACGGTACCTTGGATTTCTATGAGCTTGTGCACTTTATCCCGCTGTCGGTCTGGCGAGAGATAGAGGGGCAGATCGGCGGCACGCAGCAGGATCTGTATCTGCGGATTTTGGCGCGGGAGGGAATTACGGCGGCAGACTTGGAGGAGATGGAGACAGAGATCGCCCGAATTCTTGCGAAGATCGCCGAAGCCGCCGATGTATCGGCAGACCGTGTCGAAATAGAGAACCGTCTTCGCGCGCAACAGGACAATGACCGGATGTTTGCCGGAATGAAGGCCGTCTTAAGCGTCTTCTGTATTCTGCTTGCGGCCATCGGCATCGGCAATGTATTCTCCAACACGCTGGGCTTTGTGCGGCAGCGGAGACGGGAGTTTGCACGCTATCTGTCCATCGGCCTGACACCGGAGGAGATGAAGAAGATTTTTTGCATAGAGGCTTTCGTCATTGCGGGGCGTCCGCTGCTGGTGGCACTGCCCGTTACCGTTGCGGGGGTGGTTCTTTTTATCAGGGCAAGCTATCTGGAACCGATACTCTTTATCCGGGAGGCGCCGTTTGTGCCGATCCTGGGCTTCATCCTTGCGATCTTTGGGTTTGTGGCGCTGGCATATTGGCTCGGCGCGAAACGGGTATTGAATAGCAGCCTGGCGGATGCCCTGCGGGATGACACCGTATTGTAAGCGATACGTCGGAAGAAATCTCATTTTCCTCTAAAGTCTTACCGGAATCATCCGATAAAATTAGTGAAGAGATTTTTAACAGGAAAGGAGGCGTCTCCTATGCGTATAGAAGCTTATACACAGGTACAGCAATTATACAACGCGAACAAGCCCGCTAAAGTACAGGGCAAGACACATGCATCTGCAACCGACAAGATTCAGATATCCAGTTTCGGCAAGGATATTCAGACCGCTAAGAATGCGGTAGCGGCAGCGCCGGATATCAGGGAAGAGGTGGTGGCGCCGATCAGGGCAGCCGTCGCGAACGGAACCTACCAGGTGAGTGCAGAGAGTTTTGCGGAGAAATTAATGCAGAAATATGAAGAGATCGAAGGTCTGTAGACACAGTGAAGGAGAGAACATATCGTGGCAAGTTTAATGGAAGTCTTGATTGATGTTTTGGAGCAGGAAAATCAGGAGTACGAGAAGCTGTTAAGCTTGTCCATGAGGAAAACTTCCGTCATTGTGTCTGAGGATCTTACAGAGTTGACCAGAATCACGGATGAGGAGCAGATCATCGTAGGCAGGATAAATCGTCTGGATCACCAGAGGAACGAAGCCGTTAATGATATTGCGGATGTACTTAACAAGGATGTTGACAAACTTAAAATTGTAGATTTGATCAGGATGTTGGCGGCAAGGCCGGAGGAACAGGAGAAGCTTGCGATTGTGTTCGATAAGCTGCGGGAGAGTGTGCGCAGCGTGAAGAGAGTGAATGAACAGAATCGCGAATTGATCAAGGATGCACTGGAGTTGATCCAGTTTGATATGAATGTCCTCCAGGCGATGAATAAAGCTCCGGAATCTGCGAATTACAACAAGGGCGCCTACAATACCGGCGATATGATCGGGACGAGTCATATGACTTTTGACGCCAAACAATAATTGTTAAGGACGGTAGAATTATGTCATTAATGGGAAGCCTTTGGACGGGCGTATCAGGATTACAAACTTCTAACAATGCGCTGAATACAACAGCGCATAACATGTCGAATTTGGACACCACCGGATATACCAGACAGCAGGTGGCTCAGGGGACCAGAACTTATGTGACGATCGCCAAGAGCACACCGAACTGGAAGCAGTACGGACTCGGTGTCAGCTATACCCTGACAAGACAGGAAAGAGATTGTTTTTTGGACTTAAACTATCGTCGTGAGTCGGGACGGAGTGCTTTTTATGATGTAGCGACAAACACGATGGAAGAGGTAGAATATATTTTGGGAGAATCCAACGAGGGACATGAGTTTTCGGAGTCTCTTTCAAACTTCTGGACGGCGATCCAGGAGCTCAGCAAGGATCCGACCAGCTCGGTGAACCAGAACCTGTTTGTGACACGGGCACATGAGTTTACCACGCGGGCATCGGCTGTTTATACCAGTCTGTGCCAGTATCAGGACAATTTGAACAAATCTATTGTCAAAGAAGTGAATAATATCAACAAGTATGCGCAGGAGATAGAGCAGCTTAACCAGAAGATCGTGTCGATCGAGGCCGGGGGCATAGAGCATGCCAACGATCTGCGCGACCGCAGAAATCTGCTTTTGGATAAACTGGCCCAGCTGGGTAATATTTCCAGCAAGGAAGACGCATCAGGTTATGTGACGGTGCGGTTTGAGAATGTCAATATCGTGCAGGGCGGCCTGGTAAATAAGATGGAATTGTATACGGATCCTCAGACGGGATTCTATACGCCTTATTGGAAGATGCTGGCCAACGGTTCTTACGATGAGAAAGGGAAAATGGTCGTAACGGAAGAGGATATCCAGAGCGCGCTTGTGTACGATCTGAGCAAAGAGATATCTTCCGACCTTAATACCGATATCGGCTCCCTGAAATGTATGCTTCTCGTAAGAGGAGATCACAGAGCGACCTATAAGGAGATCAAGGACTATCCGCCCGATGCGGATCCGAATGATCCGACACAGAAGGTGGAGGGCTGGTACGACAGGAATATTTCCCAGTCTATCGTAATGAATATACAGGCAGAGTTCGACCAGCTGATCAATGCGGTGGTGACCAAGGTCAACAGCATTCTGGCGGAAGCCGCAGAGACAGCAGGGGCGGCAGATGTTTCGGATTATCTGAGAGACGAGAACGGCGACCCGTACCAGTTATTCGTCAAGACGATCGAGGGAGATGACTGGACGGTATCCAATATCACCGTGAACGGTCTGCTGCGCCAGAATCCGTCGTTATTGTCATTCCGTCTGCCGGATCATTCTGAGGACAATGCGACCATCGAGAAGTTAAAGCAGGCGTTTGAGGAGAAAGTCTATACCCTGAACCCTAATGTGACGACACCGGTCGGGTTTACCGATTACTATAAGAATCTGGTATCTCAGGTGGCAAACAGTGGTTCGGTGTTCAGAGGGATTCAGGATAGTCAGACGGTAGCTACCGACGCGCTTTTGTATGCGAGAGAGCAGGTGGTAGGCGTTTCTTCCGACGAGGAACTGCAGAATATGATCAAATTCCAGAATGCATACAATGCATCCAGCCGTTATATCAATGTGATCAGTGAGATGCTGGAACATATTCTGACAACGCTTGGAAGATAAGACAAGAAGAGGTGAGCTTATGGCATCAACATTTTTTGGATTGGAAATTGCGTCATCGGGGCTGCGTGCAGCGAATGCGGCACTCAACACGACGGCTAACAATATCAGTAATGCGAATACGCTGGGCTACAGCCGACAGGAAGTGAAGCAGGAAGCAATGAATCCGCTGCGTGTGTTTGCGACCTATGGCTGTGCGGGAGCCGGTGTCAATACGCTGGCGATCGAGCGTATCCGTGAGCGGTTTTACGACCAGAAGTTCCGTGAGAATGAGACGAAGCTGGGCGAATTCGATACGAAGGCGTACTATTGCAAGATGATCGAGGAATATCTGACAGACGACGGCAAGACCGGCTTCAAGTCGATCTTCGACGATCTGGGAGAGGCTTTACAGGAGATCACCAAGAATGCCAGCAGTGATGCCACGAAGAGAGCTTTTATCTCCACGGCTAAGAGTATGGCGGATTACTTTAACAATATGTATGGCGATCTGCAGAACCTGCAGGCTGACGTCAATGACGAGATTAAGATCCGTATCGATCATATCAATTCCATTGCGCAGGATCTGGCTACGGTGAACAAGCAGATCAATCTGATAGAGATCAACGGACCGGTAGCCAACGAGCTGCGGGATAAGAGAGATGTCTTGCTGGATGAGCTGTCAGCGATCGTGGATGTCGAGGTGGTGGAGGATCCGATCTACGATCAACAGGGGAATGAGACGGGCGCCAACAGATGTATCGTTCGGATAGCCGGCGGACAGATCCTTGTGGATCAGAATGAATACAATCAGTTGGAATGTGTTGCGCGTTCCGCGGAAGAGAAAGTGAACCAGACAGATATTGACGGTCTGTATGATATCCGCTGGACCCACGGACCGGATTTCAGCCTGAATAACGCATCCATGAGCGGATCGCTGAAAGGTCTGTTCCAGATGCGTGACGGTAACAACGGTGAATATTTCAACGGAATGATCAAAGAAGTCATCTATGGCGGTGACACTAGTAAGGTTACCATAGAGACTACGGATGCCTATCTGCAGAGTATGATGAAGTGTAATCTGTCTGATACGGGCGGCGTCATCAATATCGGAAATCAGCTGTATTACTATACGGACTGGACTTACGAGGGAGACGGTGTATATACATTTACGATAGATAATGTGGCAAGCGATGAGCCTATCTCGTCAACGAAGACTAACAAACAGGCGACGATCGGATATGATGTCAATTATCAAGGTGTTCCTTACTACATGCAGCAGATGAACGAGTGGATCCGTGAGTTTTCCAAGAAGGTCAATGACATCTTCACGGATGGTCTGACTGCGAAGGGCGACGATGCGGGTATCCTTTTTACCGGTGGATATCCGAAGAAGAACGGACAGTATACGGAAGACGAGTTGAACGATTCCGCGGGGAACGGTAAGGGATATTACTATATGACGGCAGGGAATATGAGCGTCCTGGATGAGCTGATGAAGGATGCGTCACTGCTCGGTACGAGAGGTAAGATCTCAGACGAAGATCCTGACAACGGTGAAGAGATAGATGGCGTGGAACAGTGCGAACAGGTGAAGAAAGTCCTCTCTATGATGAGTGACAAGAACCAGTTCAGCTTCCGTGGAAGAGATGCAGGCGGTTTCCTGGAGTGTGTATTGTCCGATGCGGCTTTGAATGCCAGCAATGCCAATATTTTCTATGCGACTTATCTCAGTCTGGAAACTAACATTGACAACCAGAGAATCTCAATCTCCGGCGTGGATGAGGATGAAGAGGCGGTAAACCTGGTAAAATATCAGAACTCTTATACGCTGGCTTCCAAGATGATCTCCGTGCTGACAGAGATCTACGACAGGTTGATCCTGCAGACAGGGGTCTAGCTCTGATGTTGTGTTACTATTTACGGTGATCTGTTGCGAGACGTTTCGGTGAGTGGAGCAAAGCGGAAATTGCAGAGAATCTGAGTTGGAAAACGCTGGAATGCAAGACCGGGGATAGTGTACGGAAGACAGAGATGGAGTTATAATCGGGAAGAGAGGATAATGAGCCATGAGAATGACGAATAAGATCATGCGGAATAATTCGCTGTATAATATCAATCAGAATAAGATTCTGGAAGATAAGCTGACAAATCAGATGACCAATCAGAGTAAGATCGTGCGGCCTTCCGACGATCCGGTGGTTGCGATCAGAGCGCTTCGTCTGAGGACTAATGTGACTAATGTAACACAGTACCATGACAAGAACGCGGCAGATGCGGATCAGTGGCTGACAGTGACTGCGGATGCACTCAATACAATAGATGAGGTCTTGAAGGATCTCTACAGCCAGGCTACAGGTGCAGCCAATAAATATTTGACTTCGGAAGACCTGAGTATTATTTTGGAGCAGATGAAATCTTTGACGAAAGAATTCTATGCCAGCGGAAATGTTGACTATGCAGGGCGTTATGTCTTCTCCGGATTCAGGACAGATACGGCGATCACTTTCTCCGCGGAAGATATTGCGCAGATGGAGAAACACCCGGTGTCTTATGAGATTAAGGAGAATATCGGGTTTAAAGATATCAGTACGGTCAGCTATACCGATCTGAGCGTGCTGGCAGACGGTAAGAACTCTCTGAACAATGTTACGAACAGTACCGGTGGTACCGGCCCGCTGCCGGACGAAAGCTATGAGCAGTATGTGACGAATAATACGTTATATCGATTCCGCTTATCCTACGATGATGTGGATGCTACTGCGGCCGGTGGCCAGCTGCCGCTGCAGGTTACGGACAAAGACGGGAATCCGATACAGCTGCAGAAGGTGGATGAGACGGTAGTGCCGCCAACAACACCGCCGACCATGGTGCCGATCACGCCGACCTTTACGGAATACGCGGATGCGGAGACAGCATATAAGGATATTGCGGACGGGAAGTGTGAAGGGATCGCTTATATTCCCTCCACCGGAGAACTGGTATTCAGCGAACAGGTTTATAAGGATAATTTTAAAGAGGGCGACGATTTCCAGATCACTTACACGAAATCCAACTGGGTAGAAGGAGACATCAACCCGGTACACTATTTCCCATGTGTGGAGACGAAGGATGACGGTAAGAAGACTGCTTATAATACGGTCAAAGCGGATCAGGATATTTATTACGATGTCGGATTTAACCAGAAGATCCAGGTCAATACAGTGACGGATGAAGTATTTACCCATAATGTACAGAGGGACATGGATGATTTCCAGCACTGTCTCAATCAGTTGAAAGCGATCGAGACCAAGAAGAGTGATATCGAAGCCAAGATGAAAGATGTGCCTGAGGACAGCCAGACATATAAGGATCTGGCAGAGCAGTTGAAAGGCGCCGAGAAGGCAGAGACCTATATCCGTGAGAATATCCAGAAGAGATTCGAGAATCAGATCACAAACTATCAGAAGTATCGTGACGACAATGATCTGGCGATCACCAATAACGCTACCAGAGGAAGCCGACTGGATCTGATCACAGCCAGACTTTGCAACCAGAAGGCGACTTTCAAAGAACTGCAGACAGATAATGAGGGTATTGATATTACGCAGGTGGCGGTAGAGTTATCCAGTTCGGAGTTGACTTATCAGGCGGCGCTGATGGCGACAGGTAAGATCATGCAGACGAATCTGATGAATTATATTTAAGAAATAATGATTCGGGTTTGCATAACCTCGCAGGTTTCCACTATAAGAGAGAGGACGGTAAGATATGCAGATAACAACTAAAGTGTTTGGTGAGATTGTAGTTGACGATGATAAGATGATACATTTTCCCAAAGGAATTATCGGGTTTCCCGATCTGAAGGATTTCGCGTTGATCCATGATGAGGAAAAGGGTTCGGATTCCATTCATTGGCTGCAGTCCATCCAGGAGCCTGCATTTGCCATGCCGGTCATGGATCCACTGTTGGTATGCCCTGATTATAATCCGGAAGCAGATGATGAATTGCTGAAGAATCTGGGTGAACTTGATCAGGAAGATATGCTTGTGCTCGTGACCGTGACGGTTCCGGAAGACCTGACAAAGATGTCGGTTAATCTGAAAGGGCCTATCGTGATCAATGCGGTAGAGCGGAAAGCGATACAAGTGATCGTGGAGGGTGATACCTATCAGGTGAAATTTCCGATTTATGATATTTTAAATCAGAAGAAAGCAGGTGAGTAGATGTTAGCTTTATCCAGGAAAAAGAACGAAGCGTTGGTGATCAACAATAATGTGGAGATCACGGTGCTGGAAATTAAAGGTGAGCAGGTAAAGCTGGGCATCAGCGCTCCACGGGAAGTACCTGTATACCGGAAGGAAGTCCATGAGCAGATTCAGGATGCAAATAAGGAGGCTGTCAATGTAGATGGCATTGAAGCTCTGAAGAAGCTGTTGGGATAAAGATATGGAATAAGACTGCCTTACAGAGGGATCGTCTCTGCAAGGCAGTTTTTATCATATAGGAAATTTCGATGAATTTCCTATATGATAAAAGCAATGATCGCACTGCGGCGGAACGGAATGATGTCGCTGGAGCGACCCGCCGCAGGCGGAGAATCCTGCCTGCAGGATTCTTTTATGTATCTTATGATTCCGGCATCATGACAAGGAGTGCAGGATCCGTATCATCTCTGCTATTCTGATCTCATAGGTATGCAGTTTTGCTACGGTCTCGTAACCGTGAATGGCTATTTCCAGCCGTTCTTCTTCATGGGACAGATAATAAGCTGCCTTCTGCTCCAGCTCTTCTATGGATTCATAGGTCTCAAGATCTTTGCCGATCTCGAAATATTCCGGGATTTCCGCCTGGTAATTGGTAAGAAGGAATCCGCCGCAGCCAAGGACATCCCAGATACGGAGAGAAAGTCCGCTTTCGATGGGCCGCATGGTAATATTCAGATTGATCTTGCTGGCATGAAAGATTCGGGGCATTTCCGTCAGGGTTCTGGCAGGTCCCATACAATGTACGTTAGGAAGCGGTGTGCTGTCGCTGTTGGTATAGAGCGTTACATGAAAATGTTCTGCCAGACGGTTCAAGATCCGTTCTCTCTCTATAGCGGCCAGTTTGACACCAAGATACTGATGTGCGACAAGGTAGCGCTTCGTGTCCCCATAGGTGTCAGCGCCTTTGTAGAAATCCGGGTCAGCGTCAGCAATCTCACGAATGACACCCTCGGTCAGAGTCTCTGCGATAAAGTTATAGCCATATATTTTAAGCTGCGCTTCCATCAGACCGTCTGCGAAACCGCGTGTGTGCGGCGTGAGATTCAAGGTGTCGTATCTGCATTTTTCCGTATAAAGAGAACCTACGAAACTGATATCACTGCCATAGTTTGCATGGTCTTCTTCCGTCATAGTCAGGATCAGTTCTTCCCAGCGTTTCGTGTTGGTGGCAAGCGGCAGATAGAAGATGCGCTGCGGATTTATGGGATGGAAGAACTCATATTGTGTCCGGTCGAACAGGAAGATCCGGTTCCACTCGTTCTTCAGGGCATTGGAAAATAACTCCGGCACCGGAGAATCGACACTCCAGCATACATAAGGCACATGGAAGCGGTTGCATGTATAAGAGATCGCCGGGAAGAAATTAATACTGAAAACAAAGGCGAATGTGTGTTCGGTAAGCCAATCAGCGATCTTGACAGCGCACTGTCTGGGAGTGATAGTTTTATCGGTCATTTCCATTTCTTCGGTGTGTACTGTGATGCCGAATGCCTGAAAGGTCTGAAGGATGTCAGGTTCACAGATATTGTTGTAGCGGTAGAATAAGATTTCCATATGGGTTCTCCGTTCCTGTCTGCCGTGGCAGGTATATCCGTTAATCGAAAGGATGTGTGCTCCTGACGATTAAAGGTAAAGATATTGTAACATAATAATTCCCGTTTTGTACCGGCCGCTCTAAACATATTTTTCATTTTTCCGATATATATATCAAAGATTACGTAGTAACTCTCTGTTGTTGTGCGGATTTCTTCCCGTCTTCGTATAGGATAGAGAGAAGCGGACGTTATCGTGAGACGATTCAGAATAAATATACTATATCACATGGAGGTGATCGGCAATGGCAATCGAACCATTAAGCAGTGCTATGACATATCAGGCACAATCGACTGTAAAACCGCAGACGACTACGCCAGTGAACACGGAAGTTCCTGAGGACGGACAGACAGTGAATGTTGATGCGACAACCGCAGCCGTTACTAAGATCCAGCTCGAAGAGGAGAAACCCGACAGCGAGGGTAATGGAAGCGGGCAGCAACAGGAGGAGATGGAGCCACAGACTCCGGAGACTCCGGAACATTTAAAGAAGATGATCGCGGAGATGAACAGGAAGATCAGCAACAGCAATGAAGAAGCGGTTTTCGGTGTTCATGAGAGGACCAACCGGATCATGATCAAGATATTGGATAAGGATACGAAGGAAGTTATCAAGGAATTTCCGCCGGAGAAGACACTTGATATGATCGCCAGCATCTGGGAGATGGCAGGTATCCTTGTCGATGAGAAGCGCTAATGTATCGCAGTCGAAGATTTGGTAATTTGCGTGATGCATATGAGCAAAGGCCAGTGTGACTGTGAGCAATATGACAAACAGTATTTTATTTAGGAGGGAACAGAAATGGCTATCAGGATTACGGGTATGTATTCCGGTTTGGATACGGAGAGTATCATCAGTGAACTTGCCTCTGCGCAGAGTGTGAAGAAGAATAAGCTTGTGAAGGCGCAGACGAAGTTAAGCTGGAAGCAGGATGCATGGAAAGCCCTGAATACGAAGATTTACAGTTTCTATACGAATGTATTGGACAATATGAGATTTGAAGGTTCCTATTTGAAGAAAATGACGAAAGTGTCCAATACCAATGCAGTCAGTGTGGTGACATCTGCGGATGCGCCGAACAGTGTACAGAACCTGAAGATCACCCAACTGGCAAAGCAGGGTAATTTGACAGGTGCGGCCCTGAAAGAAGATATTAACGGTAAGAAGGTTACCGCATCTACTAAGCTGGAGGATCTGGGCTTTACCGGAGATGCCAATGGCGAAGGGAAATTCCGTGTGAAAGTGGCAGGCAAAGAAACTGACATTACTGTCACGAAGGATATGAAGATATCCGACGTGGTGTCGAAACTGCAGTCTGCGGGCATCAGCGCCAGCTTTGATGCGAAGAATCAGCGTTTTTATGTGAATGCCAAGAATTCGGGCGCGTCGGCAGACTTTATGATCACAGCTAATAACAAAGAGGGTTTGGATGCTCTTGCTTCCCTGGGATTGATGTCCGCTTATAATGCGACCAGCAATGAAGCCAAAGAGTATGCGCTCTGGGCTTCGTACGATTCCGATACGGTGAAGCGCGCTGAGGCTGAGCTGCGTGAGCTGGAGAAACTGATCGCCAACAAGAAGGCGAGTACGGATTCTCTGCTGAAAGCGAATGAAGAATATCAGAAGAGACTGGACGCAATCTTTAAGGATAATGACGAGAACAGCAAGTATGATATTGACTATGATGTGAACGACAAGGATAAAGTTAATGCTCAGGCAGATAAACTGTACGATGAATTGTACGGGCCGGAAGTTGAAGTCCAGAAGAAGGATAAAGACGGCAATCCCATGTTCGATGAGAATAATCAGCCGATCATGGAGAAGGTGCGCAACGGCGGACTGAAGAAAGATCTGGACGACGCGAGCAAAGTTCTTAAGGAAGCGCAGGATAAGCTGGCAGAATTGAAGAAGGATAATACTGCTACGGCTGAGGATATCAAACTGGCGGAAGAGGCAGTAAAGGATGCAAGTCAGAAGATGGCCGATGCGCAGAGTGCATTTAATAAGAAGAATGCACACTACAGTTACGTCAGGGCGGTCGCTGATCTTCAGAATGCAGTGGAAGCCAATAAGGAGACGATCAAGGATAACCGGAGTTATTATGAAGTAGACGCCAACGGTGATCCGGTTCTGGATGCTGACAATAAACTGCAGGCTACGCAGAAAGCTAAAGACGAGATCACGGCTTACTTTGATAGTAAGATCGCAACGGCCCTGCAATATGAGGCATATGCCAACGGCCTTGATGCAGATAAGACAGCTACTAAAGTAGACGGCCTTGATGCAGAGATATATTTGAATGATGTAAAATATACCAACAGTACGAACACGTTCGAGATCAATGGACTGACTATTACGGCGCAGCAGACAACGAAACCGGACGAGGAGATCACGCTGACAACGGCAGAGGATACGGATGGCATCTTCAATACGATCAAGAATTTCTTCACCGAGTATAACAAGCTGATCAACGAGATGGATGCCCTTTATAATGCGGATTCTTCGAAGGGCTATGAGCCGCTTCTCTCCGAAGAGAAGCAAGGCCTGGCGGATTCGGAGATCGAAGAGTGGGAGAAGAAGATCAAAGATTCCCTGCTTCGCAGAGATTCCACCCTGCGGGATGTGTCGGATGCTATGAAGACAGTGCTGATGCAGGGCGCTACCGTCAATGGCAAGAAGATGTATCTGTCTGACTTTGGTATCAATACGCTGGGCTACTTTAACGCAGCGGATAATGAGAAGGGGGCGTACCATATCAATGGTGACAAGGACGATCCGGCCGTAGCGAATAAGGATGATGAACTGCGCGCGATGATCGCTTCCGATCCGGCGACGGTGCAGAAGTTCTTCGCCGGTCTGTCGAAGAACCTTTATGATACGCTGACCGACAAGATGAAGAGCATCAAGGATACCAGCAGTGCCTTTACTGTCTACAATGATAAGACGATGGAGAAAGAGTATAAGGATTATAAAGATAAGATCGCTAAGGAAGAGACTAAGCTGAATGAACTGATCGATAGCTGGTACAAGAAATTCTCGGCGATGGAGACTGCGATGGCGAAACTGCAGTCCAAGAACAATGCAGTGTCCGGCATGTTCGGTGGCTGATGGATACGGCTTAGGAGAACAGCAATAAATGCGGCCTGTCGCTTGACAGGCCGTATCATTATCTGTATTATAAAAATCAGAGAATATGCGATAAGATTTAAAGAGTATAAGCACGGTCAAGGAGGAAGAGACTTATGCCAGCACAGAATCCCTATGAGCAGTATCAGAGAAATAAAGTGTTGACGGCAACGCCGGCGGAAGTGACTTTGATGTTATATGAGGGAGCAATTAAGTTCTGCAACATTGCTATCATGGCGATTGAGAATAACGAGATGGAGAAAGCCCATATCAATATTATGAAGACACAGCGTATCATTGAGGAATTCCGGAACACGCTGGATCGACAGTATGAAGTAGCGGAGGACTTTGACAGGATTTATGTGTATGTGCTAAGGCGTTTGTTTGATGCCAACATCAAGAAGGACAAAGAGATTCTGGAAGAAGTGAACGGACACTTGCGGAGCCTGCGGGATACCTGGAAAGAAGTTATGAGAAAATGCAATAAGGCATAGAGAGGTTTGACAATGAATCAAAGCGGCGCACAGATATTATTACAAAGCCTGGAGAAGAAGAACCGGCTGCTTGATCTGATTATTCAGCAAAACAGCGTTCAGGAGACGATCCTGAAGCAGGATGATCTTGATATGGATGCCTTCAATGAGGCTATTGAGCAGCAAGGGGACTATGTGGAACAGCTGGATCTGCTGGATCAGGGTTTTGAGGCAGTCTATGAGAGGGTGCGGGGTGAACTTCTGCAGGATAAGGCGCGCTATCATGCGGAGATAGCACGTATGAAAGAACTGATTCAGCAGATCACCGATAAGGTCGTGACGATCAACGCGGGCAATATGCGTAATAAAGTACTGGCGGAGAATCAGTTTAATAAGAAGAGGGCGTCTATTGGTACCGGCGCTTCGCAGAATAAGGCGGCCAGGAATTATTATAAGAATATGAATAACTTGAATTACGTTTCCCCGCAGTTTTACGACAGTAAGAAATAGTGAGCGTGAAATATGAGTCTGTGAGCACCGTACACTTTGTAATGAGTGTACGGTGCTTTTATGGTATGGGAAGTTGTCCACCTGTGCGGTTGGATGCTTCAAAGAGCATCCAACCTGACTTCTGTATTCGTAAAACCCGTGCTTAAGCACTCTTGCGTCTGCTTTCGCATCCGCGTTTTACTCATTTGGAAGTGGGTTGCTAAAGAAACAGCCTGTCTGTATTGCCATAAATGGCATACAGACAAATTGTTGGATTGCAACCGCACAGGTAGAAAGTTGTTCCGAAAAATTAAGAAACTACCCTAAACAATATCAGGAATCACCCGATATATATAGCAGGTAAGGAAATACAATTTTACTTACGCAGGGTAATGAATTCAGTGGCTGCGTACGAGTCAGTGGATTCATTACAAACAGGCAAACAAGTGGCAGGGAAGCCACATCAAATTCAAGGAGGAATATAATATGGTAGTACAGCACAACATTACGGCAATGAACTCTAACAGAATGCTTGGTCTTACAACCAAGGCACAGGCTAAGTCCA
>ERZ779637.320-NODE-320-length-34093-cov-6.911158_pt1 | contig 34093 bp, 27 predicted proteins | sample MGYA00514196_ERZ779637 | MGnify/ENA primary metagenome ERZ779637 (study PRJEB29562, sample SAMEA4376700) | mouse gut metagenome | isolation source: Cecum | study: EMG produced TPA metagenomics assembly of the A DSS colitis mouse model was used to assess the...
AGCTTTAGTGGCATAGGCTTATTGTGCAATTTTTTAAATTTGCTCATTTATAGTTCTAAAAATATGCCAACAAGTGTCGGCGGCACTTATTATTATGATTTTACAATACCTGGGAATACAAAGGATTGCGGAGGAGTACATACTAATAATTCCGTAATTTCTTATCCATGTTATTTGATGTGGAATAATGGGATTTCAGATAAGTCAAGACTTGCTAATTTATGGTATACATCCTTAAGATATGGTTATGATGCAAACGCTTCTTTTGATGATGTCAGGTTAAATGTATTGCGAGCGGCCAGGGCCATGAGCATGTCAGGACAGGAAATTGAGATTATCAAATCTGCTTTCGACAGAGCGGGAATTGACGGTCCTACTGCAGCTGTGATAGCAGGAACAAATGTATTATTTGGGAAAGTAGTAATTGCAGATGCTGACATGATAACCGGAAACAATACTCCTTTAGGCGACGCATTAATTACCTTGACACGCCGCGATACGTTAATTCCTTTAAGTACTTCTTCAATAAATGATGGAACATTTAAATTTTATGATTTACGTCCAGGAACATATACATTAAATATTTCAAAAACGGGCTACTGGTCTGCTGAGCAGGTTATTACATTAACATCAGCTAAATTGACTAATTACTGCAGCACAATAGAATTAATTCCATTAATGTACCAGGGATCGGGCATTGCAACAGGTATTATAAAGGATTCGGTTACGGGATCTGGTGTTGAAGGATTAACGCTAAACGTTCGTTGCGGTATAAATACAAAAACAGGAACTTTAGCAGGCCAGACAACAACAGAAAAATCGGGAAAATATAAGCTTACCTTGGATACAGGACATTATTGCGTTGAAGTCATAGATAAACGAACACTGGAAGACGGACAGAAAAAATATTATTCTACATACTTTAACATTAAAGTATTGGGAGGAATAACCGTAGCAAACCAAAATGCTACTGTATCAACTACTTTATCTTTGGATCAGATAAGAATCGTATTGGAATGGGGAGCTGTTCCGCGTGATCTTGATTCTCATTTAACCGGTCCTACATCGAGTGGCAGTACATTTCATATTTATTTCGGCAGTAAATCATACTCAGAGTCTGGCATAAGGATAGCAGATCTTGACCTTGATGATACAAACAGTTACGGACCGGAAACAACAACAATTTATAATCCTATTGAAGGACAATATTTATTTTATGTTTATAACTGGTCTGGAAGCCCTGATATCAAATTATCCGGCGCTACAGTAAAGGTTTTTAACGGAAATAGCAATGAACCTGCCTATGTATTTTCAGTTCCACTTACAGGTAACGGAAGATATTGGTCTGTATTTACATATGATTCAAAAACAAGAAGGGTAAAGCCAATCAATATTGTAAGCAGTTCTGTTCAAACTAATTAGTTACATAAAACATCACATACAAACAACTATTTGTAGTATTGAAAGGAAAATTTTGATGAAAATAAAATTATTTGCAGTAATAACAGTACTTTTTATGATCTCAGGATGTGGAAAAAACAATCCAAGAGTTGATATCGATGCGATTCTGGCGAATCAGAAAATTCTATTTATCATGTCGGTGTCTTCTTATGACGAACCATATTCAACAGGTTATTTTATTGATGGAAAAGGGAAAAAGCATATTTATGGTCCATATTTACAACACCCTTTCGAATCGATTGAAAAAGAATATACCTTTCTTCTTGAGCATTATGACGAATTTGAAACAATAGATTTTTTTGATGATAAAACTTTGAGAAAGTGTATAAAATATTTATATCATGTTAACGCTGATTCTGATATAGTAACAGAAGGAGAAGCTATCATGGATGCTCCTATAAATCAATTATATGGAATCAGACTGAAAGATGATCAGGAAGAATTTGTCTGGCTTGGATTGGATTCAGGTATTTTAAAGAAACTTGATGATTCATCAACAGACTTGATTTTTGAAAAGTTTGGAGATAAGTGGTATATGGTAAAATGAAACATTGAGTTATCAGACGCAACCTGACTTTTCCTAAAAATTAAAAGGTCACAAAGAGCTTTTCATTTGTCTCTTTGTGACCCATTCTATAATTATCCCCTTTTACGCGACTTTTACAAAAACCTGCTAAGGTTTTTCTTATTAATACAACTGCAATTTACCAGGAATCCAATTTGCTGTTTATTTGTTTCACCCACTCTTCGTCTTCCCATACATCAGGAGCAGAAAGTTCCCTGTCCTCTCCCATCACCGCTATGTCAATAGAATCGATCCTTTCGTCAAACCAATCAACTATTTTCAGTACTCCGTTTTCATTTTTTACTAAAAATTTTGCTGTTGACTGCATTTCGCCTCCATAGGACAGAAATCTTGTTGCAGCTATTCTTATGAAATAAACGTCATCCTCTAAATTATAAGAATCCAGAACGCTGTATTCCATGGAAAGAGTTGCTGTTGCAAGCTTTACTTTCTTCCTTGCTTCAATTTCCATATTCAGCGTTTTTATTTTGTATTCATTTAGACTATTCTGAAGATTGGATTCAAAATCACAGGGATATAATCCATACAAGGCATTATAGTATAAAGTATCCGCTTCCTGACAGAACGCCAATATGTCATCCTGCTCCGTTTCCGATAGATTATAGTCTTCTGCGGCAGATGATTCATTTTTTTCTGCTTCTGCATCTCTGTTGTTTTTTCCAGAGCATCCCGATACTATCAACAAAATTATCGTTGTTATTAACAGAAACTTAAATCTATCCATATGTTACATTTCCTCATTCAATTATAAATAATTCAAAGGAATCGCTCCCAATCCCCTAATGTTTAATATGTTCTTTCTGCCGATACTGCACTTTTGTGCTCCGTATTTGCCCCGCAATTCATAACTATGCGGTATGTACCTCTGGCAACCTGGTATGTCTCCACAACGGATGCCCTGATTCCATTTTTTGAATCCTCCCATATTTTAACATTTTCCCATCTTCCTGATACATACTTCTGTAAAGTGGCTGTCACGTATGTGCTTGTAACGTCTGCTTTTCCCGTTACAAACGCGGTGATGCTGGCAAGTCCGCTGCTGTTAATTGACAGTTCAACCTTGTAGGATTGTATATAGGCCATCCTCGGTGCAACCTGAGCATTTAACCCATGGGCATTACTTGTAACAGGCATAAAAATCACTCCCAGGATTAAACAAACACACATTACGGCCACTCTGCAGATATTTTTCATTTTTCTCACTTCTGTCACCTCCTGTTAACAATAACGAAACATAAATGCTGTTTGTGACAGTTTATGGAAAATTTATTATACTTACAAACATTTTATAAATATCATCCACACTTAATGTTTCAGCAACCACCATGTAGGTATTTTCTTCACATTCATAATAACCACTCTTGTACCCACCATCGTAAAGAAAAACCGTGGCATTGTTTCCATGTATTACTCTTGTGTCTTTTGAATCATACTCTAAATCAAAAACGATATACCCGTCACCCAACGCCAGCATCTGATCCCATAGGATCAGTTCTCCCTTATTATTTTCATAAGTTATGGACAGATAGTTTTCATTTTCAATTCTGTCCGTTTCCGTATAACCATCCGGTATATATACAGGCTCCCTGCTTACTAATCCTGCGGAATCCTTACCTGTAAAATAGGAAAATAAAATGGAATCTTCCAGATAAGTCTTAATTGTTTCAAACAATCTGGTTCTGTAGGCTTCCACGCTCATAACAAAAATAAATGCCGCACTTATGATGCATACAAAGAAAACCGCCGCCCGCCTTGATAAATGATGCACGGCTCCCAGCCATGGGCGCGCCTCTTTTCTGATCAGGCGTCTCATTCTGCGCTCAAACCTGCGTGAAAACTCATAATCTTCATTAACCTGATTTTCCAGTTCCTGAATCATTGCGGCATCCAATACGGGCATATACCGGTATAACCATTCGTCAGTCACTTCTATGTGTTCCATTGGCTCTGTCCTCCGGATTGTTGAGTGATTTCTGGATCATTTCCTTTCCTCTGGAAAGCCTTTTCCTTACGTTTGCCTCCGAAATGCCAAGCAGTTCCGCTATTTCACTGTTCTTCAGCCTGCTTGAATATTTTAACAGGAATACGTCTTTATAGTTTGCCGGCAAGTTTTTCAAAATATCCAAAACGGAGTTATCGGTGTCAGTTTCCATGCAGGCAAACGGCATCTCCTCTTCGTCCAGCTCATCCACAAAAACTTCCCTTTTCATTTGTATACATTTTTTCCTGTAAATGTCTATGGCAGAATTCTTTGTAATTGTTATCAGGTATCTTTTTGTTTCCTGTGAATTGACGTCTCCAATCTTTTCCATATTTTTTGTAACTTTAATAAAGGCCTCATGCACGGCGTCTTCCGCTAAATAATTATCACCCAGAACGTCATATGCCACCTTCATCAGCAAATATCTGTATTTTTCATATAGGACAACAAATTTTCTTTTGTTTTCCTCTGAATCAATTATCATCAAGTATATCATTTGTATGGTAGGATTATTACTCTTTCCTTTCATAAACAATAACGTTTTTATTTTGTCTATTGTGACAGAATTAATATAATAATTCAATCAGTTTTATTTCTTATTTTCAATTATCCGCATAAACACGACACTAAGGAATTTTTGTAATAAGAGATACAAAAGAAGAAGTATTAAAAACTCTTGAACCACTTTGCCAGATATGCTCTATATTATAAAAAAAGGGAGAACCATAGAAGCGGCTCTACCCACAACCAAGTTATTACTTAACGCTTATGGCGTCAGCCGTCACTAGTTGCGATAGTGGCGGCTATTTCTTTTTTCCCTTGAAGATCGTATAGCACAAACCAACAAGGGCAACAAGTCTTATGAAGAAGGGAGCGCTGCTCCATAGATCATCAACCCATCTATGGAGCAGCGCCCCTATATAAATCCCCTTTTACCTTAGTGAAGCTGTCCTGCGCCCATCGTAAAGACCGCCGCGTATTTTGGCATGGCTTCGGGAGCGAGACGGTGGGTCACGCTGATACAGGTTATATTTTCCAAAGACAAAATGCTGCGTTCCACTGCGTTCGCGGTTTGTTCGTCTAAGGCTGAGGTCGCTTCGTCCATCAGCAATATATCTTTACCGCTTAATAAGGCTCTGGCGATGGCTATGCGCTGACATTCGCCGCCTGAGAAATTGCTTCCGTTTTCCGTGGCCAGGGTATCAAGCCCCTGCGGCAAGGCAGCGACAAACTCCGTCAGGCCCGCTTTTTTAACGGCTTCCGTAATCTCCTGTTCCGAGTAGGGCTTCCACATGGTAAGGTTGTTGCGGATGCTGTCCTTGAATAAGAAGGTATTTTGATGAATCATAGCGCTTTCATCGGGCAGGGCTGCATTTTCATCGGTGTAAATCTGTCCGTCATATTCAGGATAATATCCTGCAAGAAGTTTTAAAAGTGTACTTTTCCCGCTTCCGCTTTTTCCGATAATGGCATATTTTTTTCCTTTTTCAAAAGTAGCGGACACATTTTCCAGAATATTTCTCTCCCCATACCGGAAGCTTATACCCTGCAGGGAAAGGCGGTCTTTTAACGGGCGCACCGCGCTTTTTTCAGGGACCGCCGGGTTGGAAAGGCTGCGCATAGTTTCCAGAACGGGTTTTGCGGACTTTAATTCACTGATTTTCGCGGACAACTCAAAGGCTGGCGAAATGACCTGGCCCGTAAGCTGCGTAACCGCCACAATGCTGCCGATGGTGATATATCCTTTAACCGCGAAGAAACCGGCTAAACTCATGACTAAAAACTGCACGGCGACGGACGCGAACGTAGTCAGGCCATACAATGTCCCCATCAGCGATGAAAAATGTTCTTTATTGCTCTCTAATTGGCTGGCGCTTGCGGAAAATTGGGGAAGTATTTCCCCGGCGGCGTGGTAGGTTTTTATCACTTCATAACCGTTTAGCAGATCGCTGACTTTCTCATTATAAGCAGTAGTCGATTCTATAACCGTTTGCTGTGCCGCGCCCAGCGCCTTTGTGAATAGACGCGGCAGTAAGCTTGGAATCGCCATGGCCGCAATGGAGATAACCGCCATCAGCGGATTCATATATAACAGAACAAGGATGGCAAGCACAATGCATATAACGGAATCCATGATTGCAATGCGGTTTTGCAGCACTTTTTCTTCGATAACGGAAAAGTTTTGGTTGAACGCCGTGACATAGGATGCGCTGCCTGCTTTCTCGTAATCGGCAATTCCTGTCTGTAAAGTACCGTTTGCCAGCGTTTTACGCATCTGAAGCAGGCATTTCCGAATGTAGCAGGCTTTGTAGCGGTTGGATAAATAAACAAGTATTCCCGTACAAAAAGCATAAAGGACACTGATTATCAAAATATCCTGTATATGGCTGGTATCTTTGCTGGTAATAGAAATTTGGGCCGCATCGATCAAGGCGTTCAGCAGGATTGCAACGCCTACCGTCGCCATATTTACCAGTAGTTGTAAAAGAAACAGCAGAATATGTTCCCATTTAAGTTTTCTCATGACCATCTCTCCCGGACTTATTTTAAATGGAGGCTGCCGTAATCGGGCAACCCCGTTTTGTTGGAAACTCAGAAAATCTTTACTTTCTGATAATGATAAGAATAACCATGCCGCATTCCTCCTTCCTGCTTCACAATTGAAGTATAGCGGAAAAAATGCGGCATTCCCATATCGCTCCATGTATAATTTTAACTTACATCATTTGATAAGTTTTTGTCCAGGTATTCCTGCGCCAGATCGGCCATCTTGATTTTGCCAATGAGCCGCATATAGGGTATCAGCGCTTCCATGCGTGTGCGGCTCTCCTGTAATTTTCCCATATTGTTTAAAATCTGTGCGATTCCAAATTCAATCTCCGGAAGCATAAACTGTTCCGTGCCGCGGATGCTGAGTTCCTCCGCTTTCTTTGCGTAGAGAAGAGCCTCCTGGTAACGCCCCTCATCCTGCATAATCTGGCTTAAATTGTGGGCCAGATTGATCTGAAGAACTTTGTAATCAGAAAGGCGGCTTTGGTTTCGGTCCAGCGCAAACATGACTTCTTCGCCTGTGCGGATCGCTTCTAAATTTTTTCCCGCCATGTATTTGGCCGTGGTCAGCAAGACAAGAAGATTGACCTCTGTGGGAGAAAGCAGCTCGCCGCGGCAGTCGTCTAAGTCAATATTGGGTTTTGTCAGGCGCAGGGCGTTTACTAATTCAGCTTCTATATGCCCGCCGGCCGTACCGTCCTGCATACTGATTGCCGCATAAAGCATTTTTGTATGTTGAAGATTGGCGGGGTCCATTTTTTTGGCGGAAAGCTGCTGCAAGGCTGTCCTTGCCTGCACAAAATCACCCGCCAGGACCAGTTCGTCAATTTCAGACAGGGTTTGATGCAGGGACGCCTGACATTCGTTTTCATAATAGACATTGCAAAGCTGATACGTGCCTGTGCCAAGGCGTTCCAGAAGCTGCTCCAGGACCTTGCCTGATGGCATCTGGTTCCCGTTTTCGATGCGCGAAACCGAAACGGACGAACAAATGCCATCTGCCAGCGCTTCCTGTGTCAGCCCTGCTTTCTTACGTAAATAATAAATAATTTCACCCAGGGTATTTTTCTCCACGATTTTTTATATTGTCCTTTCAATTAAGCCAGCTTACTTTCCAGCTTTTCAGCCATATCTTTCATACAGCCGTCTTCAAAGGGAAGCTTTAATCCTACTTCCTTCAGCATGTTGGTATAGAAGTCGCTTGCCGACAATTTGCAAAGCTTTAAGTAGCTTTGCCATGCCGCTTTGTAATCTTCATCCATCCATACTTTATACTGCAGTGCGCAGGTCTGCGCAAGGCAGTAGTCGATATAATAGAAGGGGTAGTTGTAAATGTGGAGCTGCTTCTGCCAGTATCCGCCGGCGCCGAATCGTTTGTTGCCCATATAATCCAAATGCGGCTTGTATTCTTTTTCCAGACGGCTCCATGCGGCGTTTCTTTCATCCGGCGTCAGATCCGGATTCTCATAAACGATATGCTGGAACTCATCTACCATGCAGCCGTAAGGAATAAAGGCTGCGGAATCCTCCAGATGCATATCGATGTAGTCCTGTTTTCTGTCCCCAAAGAAGAGACTCATCCAGCCTTCCGTAAAAAATTCCATGGACATGGAGTGAATCTCTGCCGTTTCCATGGTAATGTCCGCATGTTCTTTGATGGGATCTTTACCGCTGATATATCCCTGAAAAGCATGGCCACATTCGTGGGTAATTACGTCCACATCCCCGCTGGTGCCGTTAAAATTGGCAAAAATGAAGGGAGACTGGTAATTGGGCAGGTAGGTCATGTAGCCGCCCGCTTTTTTGGTCTTTCTTCCGAGCACGTCAAAGAGCTCGTTTTCCATCATAAAGTCGAAAAACTCTTTTGTTTCTTCAGACAGTTCGGTGTACATCTTCTGTCCTGCCTGCATGATTTCTTCGGGAGTTCCGTCCGGTTTGGGATTACCGTTCTTAAAATATACATTTTCATCGTAGAAAGCAAGTTTGTCAAGTCCCAGGCGTTCCCTTCTTCTTTCGTTTAATTTGGCCACAAAGGGAACCCATACTTCTTTTACCTGTCTGCGGAAGCTCTCTACGTCTTCCTTGCCGTAACAGTTACGGTTCATGCGGTAGTAGCCCAGTTCAATATAATTCTCATACCCCAGTTCTTTTGCCTGGGCGGTACGGTTTTTCACCAGTTTATCAAAAATTTCGTCCAGCCGATCCGCATTTTCTTCAAAAAAAGCGGTGTATTTTTCCCACGCCCGGATGCGCACGTCCCGGTCCACGCTGGTCAGGAAAGGACCCATCAGGGAAAGATTTAAGGTTTCGCCTTCCCAGTCGATTTTGGCGCTTGCAATCAGTTTATTGTATGTTGTCACCAGATTGTTTTCTTCCTGCATGAGGGGGATCAGTTTTTCGTCAAAGGCCTTGAAGCTGATTTCCATATTTTTAAACGCAACCGGTCCGATTTTGCTCTCCAGGTAATCGCGGTACGGCGAAGCGTACAGCAGCTTGCGGTAGGAAATTTCCAGGTTACTAATAATGGGCCCGAGTTCATCATAGTAGTTGTTCTCGCCGTCATAAAAGGAATCCGTGGTATCCACGTCATGGCGGATGCTGGCAATGGTGATGTTGGTCATTACGTCGTCTTTGAGTTTGTAATATTTTTTGTGAACTTCAAACTGTTCTTCTCCTGACGACGCGGCCTTAAATTCCTCCATAACTTTTAAAATTTCTTTTTCGACTTCATCTTTTTCGATGCGTCTGTAGGGCATGTCTTTAAATTTCATGGCTGTCTTTCCTTTCTGTTTAACTTATATCATGACAGGCGGACAAAAAATGTTATCCGCCTGTAAAAACCGTTCTGTTACCACTTTTTCTTTCTGTCTTCGTCATACAGGCCGAAATTACATTCTGAAGAATTCGGCTCGGGTCCTTTCCAAAGTTCATTGAAGGCTTCAAATATAAACGCAATGATCTGTTCCTGCTCCAGCCATGCTTCCACTTCTTCAATATATCGTTTCTCATTTTTGACGGATGCGCGTCTGGGGGTTCCCGGCTCCGGAATGACTTCATGCATTTCTCCGTTGACCAGTGAATGATAATTCGGCGTCGTATTATCGGAGCTCCAGCCAAGTTCCGTAAACACGACCTGTTTATCCGGGAACATCGCTTTGATATCCGCATAGTGTTTTTTGTTGACTGCTACGGCATCCGCAACATCATCGCCGTAATGATACGGATAACTGTGGACGCTGATGAAATCCAGTTCTTTTGACAGCTCTTTGATATACGGCCATTCAAAATATCCCTCGCAGAAGGTAACCGGCTTATCTAACGCCTCCTTCAGACGTCTGGCGTGGGCAATTAAGCGTTCCTCCGAAACCATATGCGCGCCCCATGGAGGCGTGTTTTCATTCCCGACGGAAACCGCGGCCACTTCATCCGGAAATTCTTTTACCAGAGCAATCAGCTTTTCAAGCTCGCCGTCATTCCTGTCTTTATGCCTCTGCAATTCTTCTTCTGTGTAGCATTGCTTTTCAAACGGGCACTTCTCATTATTGATCTCCGGATCGGAGTCGATTCCGACCATGCATTTAAGCGGAAGCTTCTTATCCCGAATTGTTTCCAGGACTCTTCCCGCATGCAGGTTCGGGTCGTACATGCGAAGGTATTGATATCCGTCACGGACGAGAATCTCCAAATCCTGTGCAATCTGCTCCGGCGAAGGAACTTCTCCTTTGGGATTCTGTCCCTTTCTGTAACCCGAATAACAAATTGCTTTGCCATACTGCAAAATATCCATAACCTTACCTCCTTGTCCTATACTAAAACCGATATGGTATATTATAAATCAAAAGTATTCCGCATACAATATAAAACCTTCCTGCGTTTTAGCGAAAAAATGAGCTTTTTGACATTTACGGCATTTTTCGTTCCTGTTATAATAAATTTTATATTTTCCGGCAAAATGTAAAATATAATAGTAAAATTTTATTAAACAGACTACAGAAGCAGAGGTACAGTCATGTCCGGAAAATACCGCACCGCATTTCTTATTTCATCCGCCGTTTTTTTTATTTCCTTTTTATTGTTTTTTTATACTGATCTGAAGAGTCTGACGGTCTGGACCTTAAATGTCTGGGACTGTCTTGCCGTATCGGGAAATATCCGCACGTTTTATGAGTACAGCGCCATGAATCTTTACGGGCTGGATCATGCCATGGTGGGAAGCGATATTCTGATTTATATTCCGTGGGCGGTCTGGAATTTTCCTTTATGGATCCTGCAGCATTATTTTCACCTTGCGGCCATCGGGCATTTCTGGATGATGCTTTATTCCAAGCTGTTTCTTGTCCTGGTATTTGGAATTGTTTTATATCTGGCCCGGAAGATTGCCGTTTTAATCACTCCGGAGAAAGAGGATCTTAAGCGGATGCTTTTTCTGTCGGCGACTTCTTTTTTTACGGTAACTTCTCTTGCCTATGCGGGGCAGAATGACGTGCTTGTGATTGCGCCTTTTCTTGCCGCCGTTTACAGTCTGCTCCGGAACCGCTTTAAATCGTTTCTTTTCTGGGCGGCCGTATCTGTCGCCTTCAAGCCGTTTTTTGTGTTTTCCTTTATTGCGCTTGTTTTGTTTCTGGAGAAAAATCTTCTTCTTGACATCCTTTATATTGCGGGTGGATGTTCTCTTTCGGTTCTGCAGAAATTATTGTTTCTGGGCGCGCCTAAGTATAGGGAATCTTTAAGCTATGGTCCTTTAAAGGATGCTTTCGGTCTGGTTCTGGAATCCAAACTGAATATTCCGCCTGCCGGGGCGTCGTTGTTTATTCTTGGCTTCGGAATCCTTTTGTTGATGGCTTATTTTCACAGGGGAAGTATTTTTCAGAAAGAATATGTGATTTATTTTGCGGCGGCGCCATTATTGGTTTTCTTTGTTTTTACCCGTTATGAATCTTACCGGCCGTTTTATCTGGTGCCGCTTTTATATCTTCTGATGCTGACGAAGCCTGCCTGCAGCCGGATGAATCTTCTGTTGGAAACGGCGGCTTCCGGAGCTTTGATGTATTTTTATCTGGCGGGCGATATTTTATTTTATAATCCCAATTATCTCCTCAGGTACCGAAAAAACACGCCTGCTCCAACGGTTTCTTCCTGGCTTGCGGATAAGGTTCCCGGTTACGGATTTCAGGCGTTTACGGCAGTGTTTGTATTGGCGGTGTTCATGCTGCTTGTTATTAATTATCCGGGGTTTCATTCGGATAATGAAATACTTAAGATGGAGGAAGAGCCATGGTTGCTTCCGGTCAGAAGTCTTTTGTACGGGGTTCCTCTGGGGCTTTCTCTTTTGCTTCGGTTTTTGTATTAATATATTTTGTTCAAATACAGCTGTTCGCGGTTTTGTATAATATCCAGTACCTGTTTTGCAGATTTACCCCCTGCAGTATAGTCACCCATTTCTTCTTCAATAACTGACATCAGGCTGCCTCTCCTCTGCCTTCCAGATGGCAAATCCGCCCTCGGGCAAAAAGACAGTATCACTCTCAATCACCACCTTTTCCGCAAGTGACAGAATTTGTACACAGGAACCTATCCCGAAACTTATCTTATTTATCCTTCTCCTATTGACATTTCAAAATAAACTTAAAAGAAACTTTATTTTTTTGTTGACATACTGTGCATCACACACTATAATAATTTTAACACTATAGGAGGATACACCATATGGAAAAAGATTTACTTGACAGCCTGCTTTCCGAGCTGCGGCGTGGAACCTTGATTCTGTGCGTTCTGAGTCAGCTGGAGCAATCGCGCTACGGATACGCAATGGTACAGAATCTGGAGGAAAAGGGAATTCCCATCGATCCGAATACGCTTTATCCTCTTTTGCGCAGGCTGGAAAAGCAGGGGCTGCTGTGCAGCGAATGGGATACTTCCGAATCCAAGCCAAGAAAGTATTATAAAAGGACTGTATTCGGAGATCAAATTTACAGGGAGCTTGTCAGTCAATGGAATATTTTATCCGCCGGAATCGGCAAATTAACGGGAGGAACGGAGAATGAATGATAAAGAGATGGCAAAACGGTATATTTATGAGGTTGTAAAACGTGTACCGCAGGATATGCGGGAGGAAATCGAAATGGAGCTTCAGGCGCTGATTGAGGATATGTGCTCACAGGAAGAGCTTTCCGTAGAGGAGGCTCTGCAAAAGCTGGGAGACCCGGCTAAATTTGCAAAAAGGTATCGGGACCATGATAATTATTTAATTGGGCCGGATTATTATGACCAGTATTTTTGGGTTTTAAAGCTGTCGATTATCTGTGTCGGAATTTCTGCGGTTGTTTCCGCTGTCGTTCAGGCGCTGACGCAGTCGGATACAATCGTTCATTTTTTCACAGGACTGTTTGAAGAGTTTTTTATCAATCTGTTCGGCGGAGCTCTCAGTATTCTGGGACTGATTACGATTATTTTTGCGGTTATGGAGTATTATAAGGTGACGGTGCAGGTGAAACCGGGAAAAAACTGGTCCGTCAGGGAGCTTTCCAAAAACACGGCGTCCGTTAAGTCCTGGACTCCGCGGCTGCTGCCCGCAATCCCTGACAAGCGAGCTGTCATCAGCCGCGGGGATTGTGTTTTCACCATAATATTCATTATTATATTTTCGGCGTTATTATTATTTGCTCCGCAGCTTTTCGGCGCTTTTCACTATGAAAACGGCAGGCTGACCAGCATTGCCTGTATCTTTAATCTTCCGGAATGGGGGAGAATTGTACCGCTTTTTGTTTTTTCTCTTTTTGTAGGGCTTATAGATGAAATAATCCGCCTGGTTATCGGGTATTACTGCAGGTTTGTTATGTATGGCAATCTGATTTGTAATGTGTTTCAAATTGCGGCTGCTGTCGTTTTATTAAAATGTCTGCCGATCTGGAATCCTGATTTTGCAAGGGAGATTCAGACAGCTTCCGGCATAGCCGGATTCTCCCGGGGGGATCTGCTTGCATACTGGGGCAGCGGTATTTTCAGTAATGTAATGCTGCTTATTATAGTTTTGATTTCTCTGGCTGAGATCGGGGTAACGGTGTATAAAACGCTGCGGTATGAATAGACCGGGAAGCATGAGCTACAATGACAGGGGTAATAAGAGACTGGAAGTAGCGAGGGGATTAGTTGATAAGCTGCCCCTGGACAGTAAGGTAGGTATTTTTCGTTTTGATTATACGGAGCTTAAATTGACAGAGAGCCTGATATCTGCAATGGTGGACCCCGCGGATGGAAAAGTATCTTTATGCCTTTATGAAAAATTGTACACAGGAGGATTCTTCACTTTGAAACACACATATTCCTATATAACAATTTTGGCGGCCGCTTTCACGGTATCTTTTTTAATTCAGGGATGCCATAAGGAAACCGGACCGGAAGCGCTTACGGAAACTGCCTCCCCGCAGACGGAAGCAGAATCATTGCCCGCAGAGGCAGAAAACGTTTCCCAGAATACGCCTGCCGAACCGGCCGTGGCCGAAGCGCCGTCCATTGCCTCTCCTTCTGTCTGCGGTGCCCTTCACGTTGAGGGAACGCAGCTGACCGACAGCCGGGGCAATCCTGTTTTGCTTAAGGGAATCAGTACTCACGGTCTTTCCTGGTTTCCGGAGTATGTAAATGAGGAATGTTTCCGGCAGTTAAGACAGGAATGGAATGTGAACGTAATCCGCCTTGCCATGTACACGGAGGAATACGGCGGTTATTGCAGCGGCGGCGATAGAAACGCATTAAAGGAGCTTGTTAAAAGCGGGGTGGAATACGCCGCGGCACAGGATTTGTATGTTATTATTGACTGGCATATTCTGCAGGATTATGACCCGAACATGCATGTGGATGAGGCAAAAGCTTTTTTTAGGGAAATGGCGGAACTGTACGCCGGCTATGACAATGTTTTGTATGAAATCTGCAACGAGCCTAACGGCGGCACGGACTGGGAATCCATAAAAGCTTATGCAGAGGAAGTGATTCCGGTTATCCGGTCGTTTGATGAGGACGGAATTATCATAATCGGAACGCCCAACTGGTCTCAATATGTAGATCAGGCGGCGGCCGATCCTGTTACCGGTTACGATAATCTGATGTACAGTCTTCATTTTTATGCCGCAACGCATACGGATTCGCTGCGAAGCGCCATGTCGCAGGCGGTAAACGCAGGCCTCCCCGTTTTCGTCACGGAATACGGAATCTGTGACGCTTCGGGGAACGGCAGTATTGATGAACAGCAGGCGGAACAATGGATAAGCGCCATGAACGAGTATGGAATCAGTTACGTTGCATGGAACTTATCCAATAAGGACGAAACCTCCGCCATTCTAAAAAGTGACTGCAGTAAGGTTTCCGGATTTACGCAGGAGGATCTGAGCGATTCGGGGAAATGGCTGTATCAAATGCTGGTTACCGGTAAAACGGAACATCCTCTGTAACGATTATCTCTTGTTTTTGTGCAGTATCATGCATAGATTGCGCAGGCGATTTTATATTGCCAAATAATTTTAAAAGCTTATAATAAAGACAGGTTACAATTTAGCGACGCCCCAATATATGGGATGCCGACAGCATGGAGGATGAGCATGACGAAACGACTTAAACTGTTAAACCGTATTATTGCCATATTTCTTGCAGCCGCGCTGTTTATGGAAGGAGCGCAGACCGGATATGCCGCCGCGGTTTCGGAAAATGAGGTTTCGGGAAATGAGATTTTGGAAAATGAGATTTTGGAAAATGAGATTTCTGCGGCAGCCGAACATCTGGTGGACACTTCGTTAGGATATCAGGTATACGGGGTTGAAACAAAACCCTATAATTATACGATAACGTTCCGGCTGAAAACCAATAAGTACATCGCAAATGTCGCGGTATTGTATACAACTGACGAAGCGTATGCGGAAAGCTTTTTTCCTGATGTAACGAACGTGACGGCAGATGAGATAAATACCCGGCAGATTTCCACCGGATTTTTGTCATTATCCAGCAGTTTTCAATGGAAAGAGGATGGAACCGTTGAATATACCCTGGAGGGCCAATGTGCATTTGAAGCAGGCACAACGTATTATTACCGCCTTGCATATTATGATTATAACACCGGGAACTATTACTTTCTGACTCTTCCTGATCAGGCGTCTACCGGCGCCGCGGCAGAGACCTCCGCAGTATCCGTGGGACCGGCCGAAACAGAAGAAGCCGGTTATCAGACGGCAAGAATTGTATGGACGGTGGACAATCCGAATGATGAAACCGTTTTGTCACAGGTTCTGTTTTATACGCAGACAGATACTTTTACGGATTCTGTTTATGGAAACCAGTATCGGGACGAGGACGGCAGTATTGCCCCCGGAAAGTATTATGCCGACATAACGCTGAACGAAAATCCGGTTCAGGTGCGGCCCTGCGTATATGTCTATACTACGGACGGGCAGGGAAAGAAACGAACGGAGATATCCGCACAGGAGACGCTTACGGTTATTCCGGGAGACATAAACGAAGCTGAGGTCACAACCGGGGAAACAATTGGTTATACTTCTTTTGAAAGCACGATTCAGATTACGCCCTGGTATAAAGCGGACGAACGCGGCAGCGGTATGTACATATATCTGTTTTACAGGGAAAAAGGCCAGGATACTTACGCATGTACAGATTCCAAAATCCAAAACGGATGCGGCCGGGTCACATTATCGCAGCTGTCCGGGGAAACAGAATATGAATATTATATTCAGGTAAAAAGCGGCAGTTACGGCGCTGCGGCATGTTTGAAAAGCTACGGAAGCGAAGAAGCGCCTCTTTCTTTTGCGACAAAGACTTCGGAAATCTATGATGACAGTCAGTTTCCGGATACCGTTTTCAGAAATTATATTAAAAAACAGATCGGTATATCGGAAAACGAGCCGATTACGGACGTTAAGCTGGAACAGCTGAAGCGTTTGGCATTTTATCATAATAACGGGGAACCGGCGGTCAAATCCATAGAGGGTATCCAGTATATCCGCAATCTGGAATCCGTCAGTTTCAGCGACCACGCTATAACGGATGCCGGCCTGCTTTCCCATCTGCCCAAACTAAAGGAGATAAATCTGGCGCAAAATAAATTGAAGGCATTTCCTGATCTCTCCGGTTTAACAGAGCTCCAGAACGCCGATTTCACGCAAAACGAACTGACGGCCGCTGAAGTTACGGAAGATAAGCTGCCGTCGGAATTTTTGAAAAGTAATCCCGCATGGATAACCGATACATTAAGCAGGCAAAAGCGTTACTCAAAGGTACCTGGCATGACGGAAATCAATATGAAGTATGCCGAACTTTCATGGGAAAAAAACATTCCCAATACCTTTGCAATAAATCCTGACACACAGCCGCCTTATTCGGCAGGAAGGTTATCGGATACAAGCCTGCATAACGCGCTGAACCTGGTAAATTTCATTCGTTATGTCGCGGGAATTCCCGGTAAGGTATCGTTAAATAAGGAATATAACGAACTGGCGCAGGCGGGAGCGCTGGTAAACAGTGTAAACGGAAAAATGACTCATTATCCCTCCAGGCCAAACGGATTTCCGGAAGATTTATACCAAAAAGGGTATAAGGGCTGCTCCGGCAGTAATATCGCCATGGGATATTCAAATCTGGCATACAGCATTATAAACGGTTGGATGAGCGATGACGATTCTTCCAATATCGGCAGCGTAGGGCACCGCAGATGGGTGCTCAGCCCCGGTATGGCTAATACCGGCTTCGGAGCCGTAAACAGTTATTCCAATATGTATGTATTTGGCGGCGGCGGTATTTCTCTGTCCGACTTTGTTGCCTGGCCGGCACGAAATATGCCCATCGAGCTTATGGGCGGTTCTTCTTATCCATGGTCGGTAAGTCTTGGCGAGGATTATCATATTAAAGACGTTTCTAAAATAAAGGTAACGATGAAGGATATAAATACAGGGAAAACCTGGAGCTTTAATCAGAGCGGCTCTAATTTCAACGGCAATTATTTTGCAGTAAGCGGTTCCGGTTACGGTTCTATGGGCGACTGTATTATTTTCCGTCCCAACAGGAACGAGGTCAGTTATGCGGCAGGTTCTAAATTTGAAATCAGTATTTCGGGATTGATCGATAAGGCCGGGGATCCGCAAACTATAAAATATTCCGTAAATTTCTTTTCTCTGGGCACAGGCCAGGATATCAGCGTCAAATTAAATAAGACCCGGCTGCGGATGATGCCGGAAGCTTCCTTTCGGCTTACGGCGGCTATCCTTCCCGGCGATGTATCCGACAAAACGATTACATGGAGCAGCAGTAATGAAAATGTCGCGGTAGTGGACCAGTCCGGAAATGTAACGGCTGTCTCCGTGGGCGACGCCGTAATTACCGCCGCGTCGGCTTATAAGGGTAAAAAGGCATCCTGTAAGGTTTTTGTGCGGAATTATGCCCTTGATAAGGAACAGCTTATTTTTGACCTGGCAGAGGGGGAAACGGCACAGACGCTGACCGCAGGGGACGGTCTGGGAGAAATAATAAGCGATGTGACGTGGACCAGCAGCGATGAAAGCGTCGCCGCCGTATCGAAAGACAAAAACAGCGTCACTGTCAGACCAACCGGTTCCGGAACGGCACGGATACAGGCGCAAATCAAGGACGGACCCGCACTGACCTGTCATGTAACCGTGTATAATAACGTATTAAGGGCAATCAGCCTGAGCAGCCATGAATGTACGCTGGAAAAGGGCGATACGAAAAAACTGAAGGTTTATTTCTTTCCGAATAATACTACTTTATCTAAAGAAGTCACATGGAGCAGCGACAATCCCGGATGCGTATCGGTAGACGAAGCCGGAACGATTATGGCATTATCAACAGGAACGGCTGTCATTACGGCCGCTGTCGGCCAATTGGAGGCGCGATGCAGCGTGACGGTAATACAGACTGCCGTTCCCAAAGAGGAAAATATTCCTTCCGGTCTTTTTGCGCTGACAAATGTGCAGACGCGGCTTGCCGATGTAAGTCTGGAGAACTATGAAGGCTGGTCCTGGGAAAACGGCGATATTTTGCTGGGGCAGTTTGCCGGTATTCAGGAAAAAAGCTTTATAGCCGTATATCATAAGGAGGGATTTTCGGATTACAGAATGGCGCTGCGTATATCGCTGGCCTCTTTGAAGGGAATTTCCGTAAAGGCAGATCAAACCGTGCTTGGAACGAATCAGGAAACCGCTGTAAACATTGTATGGAATATGTCCGGTTCCAAGGATATTCTTTCCGGATATATTAAAGAGATCCGCTGGAGCAGCAATTCGGACGCTGTCGAAATTGTAAACGCGGACGCGGCGTCTTCCCGTATTGTTCTGAAAGCCGCCGGGACAGGAAAAGCTGCGGTTACGGCAGAAGTCATATTGAACAATGGAAATATTTTTTCCGCAAAAACTTCCGTAAAATCCGTAGACGGAAGCCTTGCGGAATTTGGGGAAATCAGTGCGTACGGCCTTGTGCAGACTGCGCATGAAAACAGTTTTGAAACGGTTTTTGAGGGAAATATGGAATCTCCGGAGTGCTGCATTTATGCAGATGTTACAAATACCGCAAAGCTATCCGTAAAAAGCAGTAACAAAAAGGCTGTATCCGCCGGGAAGCCGCGTTTGGAAGGCGGAAGATATGAAATCCCGCTGACTCTCAAGGCAGCCGGCACTGCAAAGATTACGCTGACTGCAAATGATAAGGCCAGAACAAAAAAGGAAATTTTAATTTGTGTCAGAGACGCAAAACCAAATTTAAGCGATACAAGCCTGTATGTAAATAAACTGAAATCCCAGGGCAGTATTTTCTATCTTTATCCCAATGAGGGCTACGCCGTAACGGAATGTGATCTGACCGGAGAAAACGCAAATCTGTTTGAAATATCAAAACCCGGAACGGACAGCAGTTTGTATCTGAAGGCAAAGGACACTACGCAGAAGGGAAAATATAAACTGACAATCCGCGCTTTTGTAACCGATCAGGCGACAGCCGGCGTAAACGCCTTTGAACTGCCTGTTACGGTAACGGTAACGGAACAAAATCCAAAATTTACAATCAGGCAGAGCGCAAAGGCAAACTTATTTTACAGAGATCTCGGAATGCCGCGTTTAACGGTAACTTCCGCTGAAAAACTGACGAAACTGGAATTAACGGGGTGTGATTTTAAACTGGCAGAGATTGCTGAGGCACAAGGCAGAGAATATATTCTTTTTGCCGACTGTGAAGAGCCTTTGACTAACTCCTGTAATAAAAAGGGAAATCTGCTGCTTACCTTTGACGGCTATAAAACAATTTCCGTTCCCCTGACGGTCCGTACGGAAACGAAAAAGCCAAAGCTTTCTTCTGACAAAAAAACGGTTACATTCTATCCGGACTCCGGTATAAACCGCGCGGTAATTCAAATAAAGGAGGGAGGCAGGAGTTTTGCCCCGGATGCTGCACAGGTAACGCTTCAAAAAGCGGACGGCTGTATTTTGAGCAAATCAGAAAACAATCTGATTTTGGAGGGAAGCGGCTTAACAGGCAAAAGGACTATAAAGGCCGAACTCGCCTTAAGCTGCGACAACTGGGCACAGGCACTTACTCTGCCCTTAACAATTAAAACCGATACGGGATATCCCGCGTTAAAACTCGAAAAAAGCACACTGAAGCTTAATTCGGATTCCGCCTTTGCTTCCTATGATATTGCCGAAACGGAAGTCATGTGGAAAAACGGCGCCTGTTTTGAAACTGACGTCAAAATCAGTGTCAGCGCAGTCAATCCGAAATCACAGTCCGTTATTCACGACGGTATTGTTTTTGAACAGGACGGAAACAGGATACTGGCAAAGGTAAATAATAAAAACATCGCGGCAGGCACTTACAAATTTAAGGTTAACGTCACAGACAGGCAGGGAATATCCGCGCCGCTTACTGTCAAAGTAGTAAACACGGAACCGGCGGGAGCGTTTAAGATATCCACAAAGGGAACCATCGATGTGTTAAACAGGAAAAACAGTTTTGTAACCGTTACCCCTTCTTTAAAAGCACTGAACGGTACGCTGATCGATGCAAGGCTTTCCGGCAGGTTTGCGCACTTGTTTGAAGCAGAGGTGACGGAAGGGCAGAAGATTTTAATCCATGCGAAGACGCAGGATAAAAATGGGAATGTTATAGCGCTGATCACTAAATTTAAGTATGACGTAAAGCTTATTCTGACTTATAAGAATTCTAATGGCGACATAATACGTCTTACTACTCCTGAAATCAAGTTAAAGCTTAAACAGGGAAAGCCTAAGGTATCTATAAAACCTGCCAATATTTCTTTTTACAACGGCGCGGAAAACAGCGTAAGGCTCGAGGCTGCCGCAACGCTGAAGGGCGCGGAAAATCCTGAAATTTTAAAGCTTGAACTGATTAACTTTACGGATGTTTTCCAGTACTCGGACGGCGTCCTCAGCCTGATTCATAACGGTGCGGCCGTTAAGGGAAAAACCTATAACCTGCAGTTTAAGGTGACCTTTCGCGGCCAGGCGGATAATGAAAAAGCAGTGATTGTAAAGCACAAAATTAAAATGAAATAGTGATTTATGTCCATATATTGGATTGAGGACTGTGTTGCTTATGGAAGAATTTTGATTGCTTTTAATACGGCTTTTATGCTGGGAACTGGATGGTATCTGGTGGGCCGTTACGGTTGCGGAAGTTTTAGCCACGGTTGTTTCGGCGGTATTTTTGGTTGTAAAGAGAAAGCGGTATCATTATTCGCCTGGATGAGGGTGAAATCATTGTAGGTGAGAGAAAGCTTTCCGGATATAAATACAATATGCTTACGGACTACCGAAGGGAAGACGTGGGATTTGTTTTTCAATTTTATAATCTGATTCCTGATTTAACAGTGGCAGAAAATATAGAAGTGGTATCGGATATATCCGAAAATCCATTGGATACAGACGAGGTATTTGAGGCTATGGGAATACAGAAATACCGTTTTGGTTTTCCAAGGGAGCTTTCAGGCGGCCGCTGCAATTGCAAGAGCAATGATTAAAAATCCCAATTTGCTGTTGTGCGATGAATTAACAGGGGCCCTGGATACAAAATCGTCAAAAACGGTTCTGGAATTTATAGAATCCTAAGTAAGAACCCGGATCAGGGTGAAAAAAATCATAAAAATTTATTTGTAAAAAGCAAATTATCTTTCTGTGTTAAATTTGCCTTACGTTCCCTGCTTGGAAATCCATCGAGAACCTTTGTAGTATTCCTGGGTATTTTTCTGGGCAGCTATGAATACCAGTATGTGTTGAATGAACTGACAGACGGGAAAGAATATGGCGGCGAACCGGTTATCATGTCTACGCTGGAGTGTGAACCATATTTTGCTTCCGCAGGCTTATATTGCTTCTGAAAGCTTTATTTATACGGCTGTTGTGACCTGTTTTTGTTACTTTGGGTCTTTATTCCTGTTACGGCGGAAGGTATCAAAAATAGATATGGCGGAAAGTTTAAAGGGAAACCGGGAATAAAACTTTCTACTCACGCGGATTTTTGTCAGGCTGTCAGGGGAATCAGTATTCTCATGACAAACCAGTTGTTTTCCGTGTGAAGCGTCATGGTGCCGCGGTATTTTTCTATTGTATAGCGGATGCTTTTCAGGCCGTATCCGTGGTTCTTTTTGTCTTCCTTGGTGGTATCGGGAAAACCCTGCTGCAGATTTATTTCTTCTTCGCAGTAGTTTTCCAGGCAGATCATTAAAAAGCTGTTCTGGGAGAAAATTTTCAGTTTGATCATACGCTTGTCCGGATCGGGGTTTTTTTCCACATATTCGATGGCGTTGTCCAGCGCGTTGCCAAAAATGCTGCAGATATCCAGCGTTTCCAGAAAATTCAGCAGTTTTCCGTCAGCAAGGCAGGTAAAGTTAATGTTATGGGCCGCGCAGTACTGGTTTTTTCTGGTAAGTATTGTGTCTAATACGCCGTTTCCCGTTACGATATCTGTTTTAAAGCTGCGGATCATTTTTTCCATTTCCTGCAGGTAGGATTCTCTTTTTCCTGTGTCCTGTTCGGATCGTATTACGTCGATCTGGTGTTTCAGGTCGTGGCATTTGCGGTTGATAAATTCGCTGTTTTCCTTGTAGGTTCGGTATTGTTCGTACTGCAGTTCAAAAATGTTGTGTATGGAAGTCAGTTCTTTTTTAAGGAAGGCTTCGTGTCTTAAGTTCTGCTGGATATACAGAATACAGAATCCGCACAAATCCACAAGGGTGCGGATGTGGAACAGGCTGCTGCCCGTGGCGTTCCCGGAGAGCGCGCTTTCCAGTACGAAACCGATGTTGCTCATGGAATAAATAATAGCGGCCGCGATTACGGCAATCAGCATTTCTTTTGTGGTAACGTGAATTCCGGTATCCCAGCTTACAATTCTTCTTTTCAGGAAAAAAATCAGCGTAAATAAGGCTGCAAAAATAAGAACGAAAAAGAGTACTGCGTTTTTCATGTTATTTTCCATTCCGTTCCATACGGCAAAGCAGTATGCCTGCCACTCCAGGGATGCAACCGCTTCGGAGGTGACAAGGGCGCTGGCGCACCAGTAAACGGCGTCCTTTAAGCTCAGGGCGCAGCAAAGGTATATGACCGCCAGCATAAATACGATATTCATCAGGGTTCCGGGCACCCAGAAAGCAAGGGGGAAAGTGCCGGCAAGCTCCTGCAGAAATATTTGAAAAACGCCTGCCAGAGGCAGAATTATAAAAAGCTTTCCTTTGCCGAATCTTTTTTTCAAGGGGCAGATATATATAACGCAGGCAATCCATTCTGCCAGGGCCGTATAAATCCTGGGCATTCCCGGTTCCAGTAAGAGTGTGTTCATTTTGCCATTCCTCCCAGATAATCGGTAAGCGCTTCCATAAAGATTTTTTTCCTGGGACGGCTGATCTGAATTTCGTCGTTTCCCACAAGAGCCGTGTATTTATCCACTTTTTCCACGTAAGCAAGGTTTACAAGATAGCCGTTGTTGCACCGGAAAAATCCGCTTCCGCTTAAGGCCTGTTCCATATTTTTCATGGTTTCAAGGACCGAAATTACTTCTTTTTTCTTATGAATGTGGATATAGTGGCCAAGGCTTTCCATGTAGTAGATTTCGTTTGTATCAATTTTTAAAATGCCGCCGTTGGTATTGAGGATCAGGTAGTTTTTCAGTTTATTCTCCAGATGGTTTTCAATCCGTTTCATATGTTCGGCAAAGGTAAAGTAATTTAATGGCTTTAAAATGTAGTCGATGGCGTTTACTGCGTATCCGTTTACGGCGTACTGCACCATATTGGTGATAAAAACGAGAATCACTTCGCTGTCCGTTTTGCGTATTTCGCGGGCGGCAGTCATTCCATCCATTTTTTTCATCTGGATATCCATTAAAATGACGTCGTATATAGGACGGTAATCGTTCACAATGTCAATTCCGTCTTCAAAAATGCAGATTGTAAATTTATGGCCGCTTTCTTTTTCGTATTTTTCCAGAAAGCGCTGCAGGCATAATCTTGTTTTTTTGTCGTCTTCTACGATTGCTATGCGGATCATATGGGAACTCCTTGTTTACGCAGCAAAATCGTTTTGTACAAAAGTCCTCTTGCTGCCGGCGTATATCCCCGTCAGGTTTATAAAAATGTGATTCAACTTCAGCAGATCCGCAATAACATCTGAGCGGATAGAAGGAGCAGGGATTTGATTTATAAAATAGCTTTAATATTTTCAATCCAGTGTGGGCGTTCATGCCGCTTTTGAGGGCTGTCTCCCTGTCCTCTTCCATGGCATTTGCCGTCATGGCGATAATCGGCAGGCTTTTCACATCCCTGCGGCGCATCGCATAATGCGGAAGGATACGGTTCCTCCTGCCGACGTATATTTGACGGCATTCCCCATCAGGTTTATAAAAATCTGATTCAGTTTCAGCGGATCTGCAATAACATCTTCATTGACTACCTCGAAGGTATCGATAAACAATTGTGGCAAAACCGATAATTGCATTCATGGGCGTGCGGATGTCGTGGCTCATATTGGACAGGAAGGTTGTTTTTGCCTGGTTGGCATTGCTGCGCCTGCATCAGAGCATCCTGCAGTGCCTGGGTCTGTTCACACTGTTTTCTGACCTGCTCCGTAACGTTTTGGCGGACATATAAAACCTTTGCGGGTATTCCGTCCCTGCGCTTCAGGCACACCACAATCAGATGCTCCCAGTCTTCCTTTCCCAGACGGGAAACATGACATACGTGAAGATCCGAATCCTTGTCTTTCAGGTTTTCCCTGAGCATATCGATTCCGGCAAAAAAGGATATTCACGCCGCGGAGCACATCGCCGAGCAGCTTATTCTCCGTTTTCCCGCACGGACGCCAGAAAGGCAATATAAATCATAAACAGGATAAGCAGGCAGATTTCCAGCATTACTCCCGCCATATTTGCCCTTTTGACCATTGCCTGTGTGATATCCTTGGGGAATGCCTGTACAAGTACAAAATCGTATCCCGGCAGATGTATGACACAGAGGTTATCCGTTTTGCTGTTCCATCTAATATGCAATAGCTCCTTTTATAAGTGATTTGTTACCTGATTTCTGAAAATTATAACATGGGAATCCGGCTGATTTCAAGCGTAACTCCGCATGTCCCTTGATTTTCTCGGAATTCATTATAAAGCTTACTTAACAGCTTAACCGGATTCTGATACAATAGTATCGGTACATGCAGTTATTTTTTACTATAAAAATCAGGAGGTATTGTCATGAGATATTTTGTATCGGCAAATGCAGCACGGGGCGGAGACGGAACGAAAGACCGGCCTTTTGCCGCCATTCAGGCGGCGGCGGATATCGCCAGGGCGGGAGACGAGGTCATCGTAGCGCCGGGCATATACCGGGAGGCAGTTAACCCGCGCTTCGGAGGAACGGAAAAAGCCCGGATCGTATACCGCTGCGAGGAAAAAGGAGGGGCTGTTATTACCGGCGCTGAATTAGTGACGGAATGGGAACCGGCCGGGGGCGGCGTCTGGAAAACCGCCGTACCGAACCGGTTATTCGGAGATTATAACCCTTTTACCACGCTTGTCGGCGGGGACTGGTTTATTGCATATTTTATTGCCCATACCGGCGAATTATATCTGAACGATAAAGCCATGTATGAAGTTACTTCTCTGGAAGAGGTAACGCATCCCGTTCCCTCCGGGGCTTCCTGGGATCCGGATTTTTCCGTTTATACCTGGTTTGCAAAGCAGGACGAAAAGGAAGACGCTACCGTACTTTACGCCAATTTCCACGAATATGACCCTCGCAGGGAATGTGTGGAAATCAATGTACGGCGGAACTGCTTTTATCCCGAAGCGGAGGGAATCGGCTATATTACGCTGTCCGGCTTTACGGTAACGAAAGCCGCGACGCAGTGGGCTCCTCCTACGGCTTATCAGGAGGGGATGATCGGTCCCCACTGGTCTAAGGGCTGGATCATTGAGGACTGCGATATTTCCCATTCCAAATGCAGCGGTATTTCCCTGGGTAAATATCTGCAGCCCGGCAACGATAATAAATGGTCTAAGCTGAAATATAAGGACGGCACCCAGACGGAACGGGACTGTATCTGTCAGGCGCAGACCGAGGGGTGGACGAAGGAACGCATCGGTTCCCATGTCGTACGCAGGTGCAATATCCACGACTGCGGGCAGACGGGAATTGTGGGCCACTTGGGCGGCGTTTTTTCCGTAATTGAAAAAAATCATATTCACCACATTAACAACCGACAGAATCTGGCCGGAGCGGAAATCGGCGGCATTAAAATGCACGCAGCGATCGATGTGACGATCCGGGAAAACCATATTCACCACTGTACCCGCGGGCTGTGGCTGGACTGGCAGGCGCAGGGAACCCGCGTAACGCGTAACTTATTTCATGACAACACGCTTCCTTTCGATCATCTGATGACTGAAAAGGGAATGACCGGTCTGGGAGAGGATATTTTTATAGAAGTCTCCCACGGCCCCACGCTTGTGGACCACAATATTCTTTTATCCAAACGGGCTTTTAAGCTGCCGACACAGGGCGTTGCAATCGTACATAATCTGATTGCCGGCTCCCTTGCGGCGGTGGGAACCGGCGTAAACAACGGAACGAAAACCATGCTTTCTCCCAGGTACACGCCTTATCATGTGCCGCACCGCACGGAAATCGCGGGCTTTATGACAATTCTTCACGGAGACATGCGTTTTTATAACAATATATTTGTGCAGCAGGAGGTGCATCCGTTTTTGAAGAAAGCAGCGGAGGGACCTGCGTCACAGTGGGACGACATGAATGTTACCGCAGGTACAAAGCCTTATGACGGTTACCGAACCTTTGAGGAGTGGGACCGGGAGTTTGACGGTTACTGCGGCATGGGCTCGGCTCCCAGCGACCGGTATTATATTCCGCTCCCGGTATGGACCGGCGGCAACCGGTATTTTAACGGGGCGCAGCCCTGCGACAGGGAAAAGGATTTTACGGCAGACAGCGAACATAAAATCGATCTGGATTTAAAGGAAGAGAACGGAACCTGGCTTCTGTATACAAATCTGGGCGAATATCTTTCCGCAGGAGAAGAAAAACGGATTACTACTGAAAGTCTGGGAACGGCTTTTGAACCGGAGCAGCGTTTTGAAAATCCCGACGGGACGGATATTGTTTTTGACGAGGATTATTACGGCAAAAAGCAGGACCGTATAACAGCCGGGCCTTTTGCGCAGATAACGGAAATTATGGAAGTATAGTATTTGATTCATTGCATATTCTATGATAGAATTGTGGCAGATCCGGAATTTGATTCCGAATCTGCCACAGTGTTTATGACAGGAGGCGGAGGTATATGGATTATATTCCCAGAGCGTTGGAAGACAGACTGCGTCAATACGAAAGAACATATAAGGCAATGTTAGTGACCGGCGCACGTCAGGTTGGTAAGTCTACTTTGTTAAAAAAAGTGTTTGCCGGCAGGAAATATGTATCCCTTGACGATCCTTTTATGGAGCAGCAGGCAAGGGAAGCGGGAGAAATGTTTCTGACTTTAAATCCGCCTCCTGTAACCATAGACGAGGTACAGCGGGCAAAGGAATTGTTGAACTTTCCGGATTGTCTCTGCGCGAATGTATGGGAGACGCTTTTAATCTGCACTTTATTCCTACTATGGAATACGTGGCAAATCGGCGCGTATCCGTAAAAAAACCGGAAAATATCTGGGAAGTGATTCACAGGGGCGGATATCCGGAGCTTCAAAACCGGGATAAGGAATGGAACGCGTTTTATGCGGATTATGTGAAGACTTATGTGGAAAGAGATGTCCGGGAGCTGGCGGCGGTACAGGACTTAAATGTTTTCCGGCAGTTTTTGATTGCCGCTGCCGCAAGAACCGGAGAAATTTTAAATTATTCCAATATAGCGTCGGAAATCGGAAAAGACGCGGGAACGGTTAAAAACTGGATATCCATTCTGGAAGCGTCAGGGATCATTTATTTGCTGGAACCATACGCTTCCGGTATTCTGAAACGGACAATTAAATCTCCCAAGCTGTATTTCAGGGACACCGGCCTTGTATGTTATCTTACAAGATGGTTAACCGCTGAAAGCCTTGCGTATGGAGCAATGAGCGGCCCCATATTTGAAACGTTCGCGGTGTCCGAAATTTTAAAATCGTTTTCTAACGAGGGATTGGATTACCGGCATTTTGTGTCCTATTACCGCAGACGTGACAAAAAGAAAGTACTTGAAAGCGAAAGAATACAGGAAACGGAAGCCGAAATCGATTTGATTATTGAAGAGAACGGTATTCTGTATCCGGTTGAAATAAAGAAAAATGCGGAAGCTAAGGCAATCATGACATCCGCGTTTACCGTCCTGGATCAGATTCCGGGGAAAAGGAGGGGCATGGGAGCGGTTGTGTGTAATTGTCCCGATGTGGGAGCGCTCCGGGAAAATGTACTGCAGATACCGGTTTGGTATATATAGTGTGAAACTTAATACTTCTAAGGCGGTATGGAGGTTTATATGGAAAGAAATTATAAGTATACCCGAAATTTAAATCGTTTGGAGTTTTTAATTACGCTTGCCTGCACCGGACGCTGCAAGCATTGTTCTGAGGGCAGTCATACGGCCAGCGGAAAACATATTGACGGCGACGCAGCTGCAGACGCGGTCCGAAAAATCTGCGGCGCTTTTTCCATTACGTCACTCATGACCTTTGGCGGTGAACCTCTTTTGTATGCGGGAGAAGTCTGTAAAATACATAGCGCCGCCCGGGAAATGGAGATTTCCAAAAGGCAGCTTATCACAAACGGTTATTTCAGCAGGGATGAAAAAGTAATACGGGAAACGGCGGAAAAGCTTGCACAAAGCGGCGTAACCGATCTTCTGCTGTCGGTAGACGCTTTTCACCAGGAAACGATTCCTTTAGAGCCGGTAAAAATATTTGCCGGAGCGGTAAGGGAAACGGGTATTCCGATCCGCACGCAGCCCGCGTGGCTTGTTGACAGCAATGACCCGAATCCATATAATCAGCGAACTTATGAAATATTGAGGGAATTTGATTTAATGGGCATAGCGTCAGCGAAGGGAAATATTATTTATCCGGAGGGAAATGCGCGCAGGTATTTAAGCGAATATTTTGATTCCAATAAGGATTACATGAATCCGTATGCGGAGGATTCCCTGGATATACGATCTATTTGTGTGGTTCCTGACGGCGACGTGTTGGGGGGCAATATTTATGAAAGGGATATTTTGGATATATTGGATGGTTATGTGCCGTCCGAAAGTGAATGAAATTTATTTTGCCATTGATTTTTCAACTGAATAGCCAAATATGGGTAAGAAACAAATAGTCGAATAATTGACAAAAAATATACCATAAATTATTGCTGACTTTGATCTTATTGATAGGACAGTAGCGTTTTTCTAACTTTTATATAGAAAAACCACCCTTGTATACTTTGGCGAGTAGGAAGGGTGGAATTTCTATCATTTTTCCCAAGGTCAACCCCTTGTGGGAGGTGGTTACTTTTTATGTTTATAATATAGCATATTGGTTTGAATTATGCAATTTACAGAGCCTTCATAAGGTTAAGCAGACTTTGATAGCTGTCAACATCGTGATATTTAACCTTGCTCGTTGACATTTCATTAAACAATTTCTTCGCACAGGAAATCTTTGCCTGTTCAATCGGCTTAAGGTTCAGACTTTCCATTGTTCCTTTTGTTTCCGCAACAAAGAATATATGTTTTACTTTGCCCTCATGGAAGGCAATCGCCCAATCGGGGGAATAATTGCCTACGGGAGTAGGTATTTTAAATGTTCTCGGAAGCTTAGCGTAAACGCATACTTCTTCGGCTGCATCCAAATCTTCGGCAAATTTTCTTTCAATACTCTTGTCCGCTGATCCGTCGGTAAATACATAATCCTGAATCGCTTTCTTAGCAAGAAAAGCTTTATCAAAGCTCTGCGAATGTTTTTCCGCTGTAAAAATGGCGCTGTCATATTCGCCTTCGACGCTATTATAAGTAATATGTTCAACTATCATGGATGCCTTTTGTTCTTTGATAAGTTTTACAACCTTGGTAATGAATTCCTCCGGATTATTCCGAAACATATATAATTTATCTTTTCTGATTCCCTGTAAAACAGCCGATACCGTTTTGCGGGTAAGCGCCGTTCCCTCTGCCACCTTGCCGATCAGGTCATATTTAATCTGACTTGTGCCGGAATGTTTAAGAGTTTGTGTTCTCGTTTTTTCTCCGGTAAAAGAATCGCCTCTTTCAATCTCGTATTCATTCATTTCTGCTTTCTGACGGCCAACCGTCGCCGTATATTGAAGTTCCGATACAAACAGCTTTTCATCTATATGAGCGACTGCCTTTTTTATTAACTCTTTGCTGTCAAATTCAACCGTATATGCATATTTATGATTGATTTCCCGCCAAAGCTCCTGAAACTGTTGTTTAGCAAAATTTTCATTGAGCGGATTTTCTGTAATTCTGGGTTCGTGCCCATCCGTAAACATATCCTTCAAAACACTATCATCATAAACAGCCTGAATCAAGGCATGAATACCTTCCGTCATAGGTTTCAGTTCTTCCGGAAGTTCAGCAATCGTACCGCTCTTTATCTCATGACGATATTTGTCTGTAACCTTACGCTTCATATCCACATATCCGTTCTGAATAAGGTAGAACTCAATGATACCCGCCTTATCAGCATCGATAAGCGTAGGCACATCATAAACCCTGACATATTTTCCTTTAAAGTATTAGCTGGTTGCAGCTGTCGGTCTGTCATAAAGAACCGTTTTAATATCCGACTGTAAATCAGCCACAAATGTCTTATAGCTTTCACTTGCGACAACCGTCAGCGTGTTAATGTCGTGAACAGAATCTCCGCAGCTTTGCACATCCATTCTGTTACCGTCCTGATTTACACAAAGGCGCAGTCCGCGGCCTACTTCCTGCCGTTTTGCCGTATTACTGTCAGAATGTTTTAAAGTACAGATCTGAAATACATTCGGATTATCCCAGCCTTCACGAAGCGCCGAGTGAGAAAAAATAAATCTCGTCGGCTCCTCAAAGGAAAGCAGTCTTTCCTTGTTTTTTAAAATCAGGTCATAAGCGGATATATCGTCGGAAAATTCACTGCCACGTCTCAATTGGCTGTCAATGCTTCGCCCTGTCTTTTTATCAATACTGAAATATCCTTTATGTATGGAACTCACATCACTGCCAGTTAATTTCAAATATTTCTGATACGGCGTATCAAGTAAAGTCGTATAATCGTTAAGAATACTGTTATATTCCTGTTCAAACATCTTACCATACTCGCCAAGGACTTCTTTTCCATCCTCATCATATTGACGATACTTTGCGACCTCGTCAATAAAGAACAGGGAAAGCGTTTTGATACCCATGTTATAAAGTTTTTCTTCTTTCTCAAAATGGGAAAGAATGGTTTCCCTTATTTGTATGCGGCGCATATCCTTCTCTGATACATCGCCGGTCACGTCTCCGGTTTTAATAACCTCGCCGTTTGTAAAGGTAACGGTTCCGCATAGCGGATCTATTTCCGTAATGGTGTATCCCTTATATTGTTCCATTTCCTGTGAAACATAATATAAATCATCGCCTACGCCAAGAATACGGGTTTCACGGTTGATGGATTTGTTGTAGCCGATTTCAATCTCCATTTTTGCCCTTGGCGGCTTCTTCGCTGACAGCAGAATCTGTTCAAGGTACAGATAGCTGTCCGTGCCTCTGAAGTTTTTCACTTCAAAACCTTTCACTTCAATCTTCTTAACCAGCTTTTTGTTAAAAGCATCCAACGCATCTAATACGTAAATCAGGTTGTGCTGTTTCGCGTGGGTAGCCGAATAGTTCAGGCTGAAAAGCGGATTAAAGTTCTTCAGCGCTTTCTGCGTGATATCTCCGCCCATTTTCTGCGGCTCGTCCAAAATAATTATGGGTCTGTTTGCTTTGATCACATCAATCGGACGGCGTGAACCAAACTCGTCGCGCTTTGAATAAATAATACGGGCTTCCCGGCTCCGGCCATCCTCTTTGAGAGAGGAAGCAAAAGCCTGTGTATTAATAATCATTACATTGATACCGGCGCTTGATGAAAAATTATCAAGCTGGTTCAACGCCCCGCTGTTATAAATAAAAAACCGTGCCTTTTTCCCATAATGCTCCATAAAATGATCCGCTGTCATTTCAAAGGTTTTCTTCACTCCCTCGCGAATCGCAATGCTTGGAACAACAACAATAAACTTACTCCAGCCGTAGCGTTTGTTCAATTCAAACATAGTCTTGATATAAACATAGGTTTTCCCGGTACCGGTTTCCATTTCAATATCCAGACTTATCCGCCCCAAATCCTTCACAATAGCAGGCGAAAGCTTTATGTTATTCTGGCTCTGTAAAGTCTGAACGTTCTGTAAAAGCTGTTCATCAGAAAGTTCAACCATCTCATTTTTATATCCGGTATCGCTTTCGTCATCATAGATTTCCATCTCATTCTGTGAAACGTCAAATGATAACTGGCCTTGTTTTTTATGGTCTCCACGATCTCTGATATAACTGATTTTATCATGGTAACGCTGACCGTTAAAAACGCGTACCACTGCTTCAACCGCATCGGTTTGGTATTGTTGTATCTTAAAATTAAACTTCATTTGTGATCCTCCGCATATTGCAGGCAAGCCCTGAAATGCTATAACAATAAAAACTCTTTGTCAATACTTGCAAGTTACCAGCAAGTTAAATTTATACTTCATATTGTGCTAAACTATTTATTTACAGCTATATATCGTAGCTCTATCGTAATTATTTATGCTGCCTGCAAATTATAGTCAAGTTAAATTAAGTTTAAAACTGCTTATATGTATGGTTTTATTAGTTAATCAAGTTTATATTTCTTGCATATATTTTGCCATATCGTTCCATTTTTTATAACATAATTTTTATTCTCTCTAACATAAAAATTATACATATCAAAATACTTCATTATGGCATTATACAACTCATTTTTATCGCATATCTGTATTCTACTTGCTTCACTACGAGCTTTTTCATTTTTATCACGGATTCTATTTAATGCTATTTGAATTTGATCATCTATTGCCTTAATCCGCTCCAACAATTTTGTACTTTCCTCTTCATATTGTTTAAGCTTTTTTAATATCTCATTATCATCTGGATTTAGTTCATTGTATTTTTTGTAATTTTGAATTTGTTCTTGACGTAATATCATATCTTTCTGACATGAAGTCCTTTGAGTTAATAAATTCTGCGTATCAATACATTCATCAAGAGCAGACTGTAAATCCTGAAACATCAAATTACAGTTATATTCTACTTTATTAAAACATTCACGAAGCTTTGTTTTCAATTTTGATAGTTCTCCAAAAGATTTTATATCGCATTCCGTACATCCGTCACATTTTGATGTATCAATATATATATTGGTACTAAGTTTAATTACATTCATGGCCTTACGATAATAAGAAAAAATATCAATTAAATTTTTTCGTTCTTCCACTATTCCTTCAGGTCCTGATACCTTCAAAATTTGAACCGAAAATAACAAAATATCTAATTCATTTACACTTTCACTGATTAGTTCTTTCTCTTTTTCCAATCTATGCAGCAAATTATTTTCCATGTGCAATGCAGATTGTTCATTTAAAACTTTTTCTTGATTTTTATTACCATGTTTTATTGTAATGAATAGTACCACCAACGTTATAATTCCACTTATCATTGCACCTAAAACATTTCCAATAAAATTGCTATAAGCATCAGCATCGATTTTTATTATATCCGTCAAAAAGAATGAAAAAGCAGTAAAAAGTGCAATTATAACAACCAATACCAATACGCTTCCAATTAAAATTTTATACTTTTTACTCATATTTAATTTACCTTTCTAGGGAAACGCTGATTAATTAGCCTTACACTCAGCATTATCCCAGTTTGCTAA
>ERZ779637.322-NODE-322-length-33867-cov-6.245771_pt1 | contig 33867 bp, 37 predicted proteins | sample MGYA00514196_ERZ779637 | MGnify/ENA primary metagenome ERZ779637 (study PRJEB29562, sample SAMEA4376700) | mouse gut metagenome | isolation source: Cecum | study: EMG produced TPA metagenomics assembly of the A DSS colitis mouse model was used to assess the...
TATATGACCGCCTGTAATAAATCCGCGCTTTCCGGCGATATTGACTTCCGTGCCGGCATACACAACACTGTGCAGTACGGATTCGGCCGATACATACCCCGACGCGCTGGCCGTAACATTCTCCAAAAACTTGGAAACAATATTTCCCTTGGACGCCAATACGCCTCTGCTCATGCCGTTTACGCCGCGCTGAATAATTATATCTCCGCCGGCAATCAGCCGGGCTCCTTCCACAATGCCTCTGACTACAATATTTCCCCGGGCACGCACCTCAAAATTTGCCCTGACATTTCCTTTGACCTCTACGCTTCCTTCATAATTAATATTTCCCGTAGAACTGTCAACGTTTTCTACTTCCAGAACATCCGAAACAAAAACCTTATCGTCTACCAATGTCACATGCCCATCTACCAACGAGGTGATCGACAGCTTGTCTTCTGACAATTCAATATTCTTACCGAATTTCAGAAACACATGTTTCACAATTCTCGGTCTGACAACAGTATCATAAACATTACGTCCGGATTCTCCCTCATCTGCCGGAATAACCTTGGCAAGCAATTGTCCTTTGCTGCAGGGACATACCGTATTTAAATGGAAAAAGTCAACGCTTCCGTCCTCATTTAAAGTAGGCTTTGCACTGAGATCCGTATTAAAACAATACTCAATACGGGCATCTTCTCCATGCCTGGGAGCCTTCCCTTCCGCAACTACAATATCTGTACAATACGCCCTTTCATTGTTTTTATACAGGGCCATTATAACATCCACTTTAATGCCATAAGTAATATTATGCATCTGCAGATCCTTCAAAAACTCCTCATGAGTCGTCAATTCTCCGCCAACAGAAGGCGCATAATAACGTACCTTCGCAAGCATTCCGTCATCGCTGACCGTAATTTTATAAGTTTCTCTCTCTATAGGCATTGACGCGGACACAAGAGGCATTTTTCCCCCGGCTTCTACCACGGAATTCAGGGAAGCAAGATCATACACATACCCTCTCTTATTCAGATATTCTGAAAGTTCATTGATATTTACCCTTTCACCGCCATCCGCCGGCGGTATAATACGTATCTCTGTTTTATCATTTACCGCTGCTAATTGAAAATATCCATTCTTCGTCATATATTTTCCTCACTGATGTATGTCATATTAATCATATTCCTAATAATCAGATAAAATACCCATATAACTACCCATCTTCTTTTTCATCTTTTGCAGTGCTTTCGTGTGTAACTGAGAAATTCTGGATTCCGATACATCCAACACGTAACTGATTTCCTTTAATGTCAAGTCTTCATAATAATAAAGTTCTATTACTTTTCTTTCTTTTTCTGTCAGCAGCTGAAGCGTTTCGGCAAGGACAATCTTAAGTTCCTCCTTTTCAAGGCTTTCTTCCGGGCCGTCAAATCTTGTCTGCGTATGCATGACCGGGTTTTGCGGCACTTCACTGCCCTGCTCCATATATTCATTCAGGGAAACCACATTGGTAATCTTCATCTGAGACTGCCAATCCAAAAATTCTTCGTCCGTAATCCCTAATGCACGGGCAATTTCTTCATCCGTGGCAGAACTTCCTTTTGTCATTTCTATCTCTTTTATAACGGAATCAATTTTTTTCTGCCTTTGTCTGATGGTACGCGGTATCCAGTCCATTTTACGGATTTGATCCAAAATCGCTCCCCGAATCCGCAGACTTGCATACGTCTCAAATTTTACTTCCTTGAGCGTATCGAATTTATCAATGGCATCGATCAGTCCAAAAATACCGTAACCAACCATATCGTCAAACTCTACGGTATACCCAAGGTACATACTCAGTCTTCCCGCAACCAACTTTACAAGCGGAGCATATTCTAATATGATCTTTTCACGAACTTCAGGTGTTCTTTCTTTTGCATACTCATCCCAAAGCCTTCTTCTTCCCGCATCATCCATGCCCTTCTTCACCTTGTTCCTCTGGTTTTAATTCCGATTCTTCTTTTTCTATAACTTCGCCTTCTTCTTGTTTCTTTTCCTCATTCTGTTTTTCGAACAAATCCAGCAGCCACTTAATAAGACTTCCGAGGAGATAGAAAATAATTAACACCACCAATAACGCCAGCAGTTTACTTTTTAATGAATATCCTAGTGCAAATGTCATAATCGCAGTAATTGCACCTGCAACTAACATTAAAAACAGTGGTAAATTTTTTCTGTTCATGATCTCCATCCCCATTTTATATCGTTTTAGATTCCCTGCCTACGGATTTAATTACCAACTCTCCCGTCTCCGGATAAAAAATAACCGTACGGCCATAATTATCACCCGTATCCGATGCCAACAGCGGAATTCCAAGCTGCGCAAGTTTTTTTCTGCTTGCTTCTGCATTTCTGTCGCCTACGCGTAGCAGGTCTGATTTACTGTTAAAAGAAAACATTTGCGCCCCGCCTGCAATTTTTGCTACCATCCGGCTTTTGGAAGCTCCTTTTAAAACCATCTGCCTAACCAATTCTTCAATTCCGGTATCCGCAAATTTTGCAATATTTGAATTTTCTCTTATGGCAGTGCTGTCGGGCAGCATAACATGCGCCAATCCCCCGATTTTTGTCGCCCGATCCACAATCGCAATTCCAACACAGGAACCCAGTCCCAAAGTTGTCAGTCCATCCGGACTGACACATACCTTTAAATCAGCCATTCCGACTTTAATGATTTCTCCCATCGCCTTATCATTCCTTACATTATCACTTGCAAAACACTCTGCAGTCACATAATTCCAAGGGATTGCAGTATCTTATCATATGATTCCAACTCCGGCATCAGAATAAAATAACCGTCAATTTCTATATCGTCTGAAAACTGGGACTGAATCATCAAAATCTTATCACCGACAGTTCCAAACTGGATTGCCGGCACACTTAAAATTGCTCCCGCCATATCCACGGCCAGATAAGGCACGGACGGAAATATTTTTAAGTTTGTCATACTGGAAAGAGAATTCAGATAAGCTCCCGTAATGATATTGCTGACTTCCTTTACGGCAGAAGCTTCCATTTCATTAAGCAGATCTCCTTCTCCTACAGGCATTCCCATCAGTTTTTCAATCAAATGCTTTGCCGCATTTAATTCTACAAGAAACATTATGCTTCCCGTAATATCTCCTTCAACCGACAGGAATACGCCGGCCAATAATTGTTCCTCGCCCCCCATTAAAGATGCCACATCTTTAAACTCCAGCAATCTTACCTGGGGTACTTTCATATCAATTTTGCTGTTAATCATCTGGGATAAAGCCGTCATGGCATTCCCTGCGCCAATATTACCCAGTTCCTTCAGGACATCATAATACTGTGCACTCATATCCTCTAACGATTGAATACCCATACGTTTCACCTTTCTTAAGCGTATTGAGACTTCCATCTCTCATTATTCTTTTTCTTTCTCCGCAACCACAATACTCATATCCAGCAGAGAAATTAACTGTCCGTTTGACTTTCCTACTCCAATCAAATTGCCATTCCTCTCTTCTTTACTGTCGTAGGTAAATTTTTCAACCGCACTGTTCTCCAATGTAACAACTTCTTTTACCTCGTCAACAATAACTCCAAGGGTTCCGTGCTGTTCCAGCTTTAAAATAATAATCCTGGAATCTTTCGTAAATTCGTCTTCTTCAAAGCCCATTTTCAGCCGAAGACTCAAAACAGGAATCACTTCACCTCTTAGATTTATAACGCCCTTTACATAATCTGCCACTTTCGGAACCCTGGTAATATGCTGCATGCGAACGATATTATCAATATTCTGAATATCAATGCCATACTGCTCCACGCCAAGTTTTATTACAATATATTGTGTTGTATCATAACTGTTCGTACTTAATTCTTCCATTCCGCAGTATCCTCCTTTTTAAATCACCGCATTGGCATCCACAATCAACGCTACTTCCCCGTCGCCGAGAATCGTCGCACCACTGATAATCCTGCACTTGTTAATATATTTTCCAAGCGATTTGATAACGATTTCCTGTTGTCCCATTAACTCATCCACAACAAGTCCTGCCAGCCGGTCTCCTTTCTTAACGATTACAACCGTCATATCGTCCTCCGGAGATTTGTTACTGGGCGCATCAAGTACCTGTGACAGCCGGATCAGCGGAATTACGGTTCCTCTCAAATGAATTACTTCTTTTGCCTGCACATACTTTATATCGGCGGGTTTGACATCCTCAATGGTTTGAATTGAGCCAAGTGAAATAGCGTATTTTTCCCCGCCCACGATTACCATTAACGCCTGGATAATCGCCAGTGTTAACGGAAGCCGGATAATCCAGGTACTTCCTTCCCCAAGCTTACTCTTTACCTCCACTTCTCCGCTTAACGCTTCGATTTTGGATTTTACAACATCCAGTCCAACGCCTCTTCCCGATACATCCGTAACCTGTTCGGAAGTTGAAAAACTGGGAAGGAAAAGAAGATCAATAATTTCCTTATCAGACATGTTAACAGCCTGTTCCGGAGTTATCGTACCCCGGCCGATCGCTTTGTTCTTTACCCCTTCCACATCAATGCCGTTACCATCGTCCCTGACTTCTATTACGACGTTATTTCCGTCCTGATACGCATCCAGGAAAATAGATCCTGCCTCGGGCTTTCCTCTCTCTTTACGCACTTCCGCCGATTCCAGACCATGGTCTGCAGAATTACGAAGCAAGTGCATTAAAGGATCTCCGATTTCATCTACCACGGTACGATCCAATTCGGTTTCCTCACCGGTCATATATAATTCCATTTTTTTATCCAATTTTTTGGAAAGATCCCGGATCATTCTTGGGAATTTGTTAACAACGCTTTCAATAGGCACCATTCGAACTTTCATAACGGACTCATGAAGGTTGGTAGTAACGCTTTCCAAATATTCTATCTGCTCATCAAATGCATTATTCTGCGCATTTTCCTGTGTGGAAACAGATACCAGCGAATTCTTGGCAATAATCAGCTCGCTGACCAGATTCATTAGAACGTCCAGCTTTTCAATATCAACACGAACCGTGCGGTTAACAACCGGCTTTCCTCCACCCTGTTTTTTATCCGGTGTCTTCCCTCTCTGTGCCGCTGCCGCAGGAGCGCTCTGGGTGACGGCCGCATTGGCTGCCGCATTTTCAGCAGGCGTGCCCGCCGCGCTTTCGACCGCAGTTCCTCCTGTAATATCCTCTACTTCCGTTTCCCCAACTACGCGGCTATATACCTTTTCAATCTCCGAAACACGCTCAATGACTTTCGTCACCACATCAATCGTAGAATCCGAAACTACGATAAGACTAAATTCCGTATCAAACCGCTCATCCTCAATATCCTGCGCGGATGGCCGGGATACTATAATCTCTCCGATCTCCTCAATAGACTTAAAAACAAGGAATGCCCGGGCTGCTTTCAATATACAGCTATCCTGTACTTTTACATCAAAGCTGTATGCATTTTTTCCCATCTTTTGGGCTTCCCTCAACACATGTTTTTGTTCCTCCGTCAAGGCAATCTCCGAAGCAGCCTCTTTCTTCGGCGCCGTTTCCTTAGACTGCGAAGCCGCTTGACCGGGAGTCTCTTCTCCGCCGCCCGTTTCGGAACCTTTTAAGACAGCGTTCAGTCGGTCTATCAAAGCCGCATTGTCATTATCCCCTTCATCTGCCGTTTCCTGAATATTACCTGTGTACTCTTCAAGCGCGTCCAGGCATTGAAAAAGAATATCAATTAAATTGGCTTTTACTTTAATCGTGCCGTTTCGAACCTCTGAAAATACATTTTCCATATCATGGGTAAGATTCTGCATCCTCTTATATCCCATTGTCCCAGCCATCCCTTTTAAGGAATGGGCGGCACGGAAAATTTCATTAATAGTGTCCATATTCTCAGAATCCTTTTCCAATTCGAGAATCTGAGTATTTAAATTTTGTAAATGTTCCTTTGTTTCATCCAAAAAAATTTCAAGGTACTGGCTAACATCCATTCTACATTACCCCCGTGTTCAATGTGATCTCTTGTGCAATTTGTTCCAGCGGCAGAATCTGATCGGCCAGCCCGGCATTCACCAGACTCTTCGGCATTCCATATACCTCGCAGGTACTTTCTTCCTGTGCGATTACATGGGTCTTCCGCCCCGCCGCTTTTAAATTTTCGATTCCTTTTGTTCCGTCGGCTCCCATTCCCGTCATCACCACACATACCACTTCATCGAAATCGCTCCCGATCAAAGATTCATACATATAGTTGGCACAAGGTTTTACTCCCTCTCTGGCCGGTTCGTCAGAATAATGGATCCGGTATTTGCCCCCGGCTCCTGGTGCAACCTTCATATGCATACCGCCGCAGGAAAGATAAACGTTCCCGGCTTCCAATACGTCTCCTTCCGCCGCCTCCTTCACATGAATCCGGCTTAAGGAATCCAGACGCTCTGCCAACGATGCCGTGAATCCTGCCGGCATATGCTGTACCACCAGCACAGGCGCTTTCAAATCCGGCGGCAGCTTGGGAATTACGGACTGAAGCGCCTTGGGGCCGCCGGTCGAGCTTGCAATTGCAACAACTTTTTTACCGGCCGACGGATTCCTCACCGCCCTGCCGGCGTTCAAATTCCGTTTTACTGTCTGAACCGTTACCGGTTTTCTGCATTTTTCAGCAACTTGCGCTCCACTGCCCGCAACCACCGCAAGCGTCTGCAAAAAATCGTCTTTAAACTTAAGATTACGGCAGGCCAGCGCCGAATCAGGCTTATGCACAAAATCCACGGCGCCGTGCTCCAAAGCTTCAATCGTAACTCTGGCTCCTTCTTTTGTATCGCTGCTCGCCATGAGAATCCTTGCGGAAATTTTGAACTTCTGTAATTCTTTCAACAGCTGCAACCCATCCATTTTAGGCATATGCACATCCAAAACTACAGCATCATAATTTTTCCGGCTGAGCAAATCGAAAGCTTCCACCCCGTTAACTGCCATATCCACTACTCGGAATCTTATATCACTGTTAATTATATCACACAGCACCCTTCTCATGAGTGCAGAATCATCTACAATTAATATTTTTTTCATGCGTCAGCCCCACATTCGATCTGTCCCTTTTATACTCCCATAAAAATCTAAAATCCTGCTTCCTTTTTTCTGTTTTTTCTCTCTTCCTGAAAGATATAACGAATAATCTCTTCCCTCTGCTCTACCTCGAGATCTATATACTGGACCCGGTGTTCAAACAAACCTTTCTTGTTATCAGCCGGTTTCGTGCTTAAAACCTTGCCGACAATGCTGTATTCTTTATCCTCTCCGTCCAGGAGCAACTCATAATTACAGTAAATCAGGCTGCCTTCTTCATACTGCCGGTCTGCGACAAAACGCAGACCACCGCCGCTGATATCAACAATTACGCTTCTTTTCAAAGGAAGCCCGGGCGTTAAATAGAAAGAATCATTCTGTTCAATGGCCTTCATTTCTTCCTCTACCAACGGTCTGTCACACATATCCAGCGCGCAGCTGAAACGATAAAATTCACGCCTTTGGTATTTCCTCAGGTTACTGGTCAGTTCCAAGACCAGAATGTATACATTATTGCTTTTATAACGGTCAATAATTCTGGCAAAACACTGATACACGCCGCCCTCTTTATAAAAAGCAAGATCATAAATACTGTCCACCGGCAAAAGAATTAATTTGGTTTTTTCCATCGGCATAACAACTTCCAGCCGATCCGGAGATAATATATCGTAAACTTTACTATAATAAATTTTCTTATTTTCCTGAGCTGCTTCTTCACGTAATTTTTCCACAGCCTGAAGTTCAACCTTATCTCCGGCCGATATCAATTTTGTTAACATCCGTTCTGCTCCTTCTCTAATTATGTCTTCCTGCTACTATATGCGAAAAGAATCCGGCCATTCCTCTTTTTCGTACTTTGGGCCCTTCTTTCAAATCCATCAGCTCCCTGGCAAGCCGTTCATAAGCCTGACTGGATTTGGCCGTCGGTTCCTTTAACGATACCGGCGTCTGCTGCATAACGGCCCTGGAAAGCTTTGCATCCTGCGGAATGGCGCCTAAGTAGGTCATGGAAAGCTTAAGATATCTGGAAACAACCGAATTAAGCTTCTGAAACAGCGCTTCCCCTTCTCTTTCATTTTCCACCCGGTTGGCAATCACTTTAATCAGCGACACTTCCGGGGAAAATCTCGGATGTCTTCGCAAAGCCTTCAGTAAAGAGTAGGAATCTGTTATGGAAGTAGGCTCCGGCGTAGTTACAATGAGGATTTCTCCACTTGCCACCAGAAATTCCAATACGGCGTCTGCAATTCCCGCCCCGGTATCTACTATAATGACGTCTGCAATACTGTCCAGTTCTTCCAGATTCTGCACAATATAATTTAAATATTCTTTACTCAGATTAGCCATCCCTGCAATTCCGGAACCGCCGGATATAAAACCAACTTCCATAGGCCCCCAGGTAATAATTTCTTTAATGCTTTTTCCCTGATAAATCAAATCAAAAAGATTATGCTTTGGAACGGCGCCAAACATAACTTCTATATTTGCAAGGCCAAAATCCGCATCCAGGATAATGACTCTTTTTCCCATTTTACGAAACCAAATAGCAAGATTAATCGACGTATTGGACTTTCCTACGCCGCCTTTTCCGCTGGTTACGGTAATAACCCGGGCAAGGGGGCCGGATTTTGACACATGCTTTGCTTTTATAATCTTTCGTAATTGTTCTGCCTGATCCATGTTGTCCCTTTCCAGGCCGCTTAATATCAGAAAATCATATCGTACTTTCGCATTAAGTATAAGCCGCCTTCATCCTTCGTTGTTACCTTTTGCCTCCAAGAAGCTTTTTCACCGTTTTCTGCGGATTAAACGCCTCAATATCATTCGGCACATTTTGTCCGCAGGTCACATAAGACAACGCCGAATTTGTGTGAAGTCTCAAATTCAGCAGGTTGCCGTATGCACTTGTCTCGTCCAGCTTTGTAAAAATAAACTTATAATCGCAGATTTCTTTATAGGCATTTGCAATTTCCAATAAATCTTTATATTTTGTAGTTGCGCTCACCACAAGAAAAATATCTTTTTCGGTTATCTTATCAACAACCCGAATCAGTCCGCATACATTCTCCTTCTGCTCCTGATTTTGATGACTATGCCCAGTCGTATCGACAAAAATATAATCATACTCAGAAAAATCGTGAACCGCGGTTTCCAACTCATCTTCCGTATAAATAATCCGGAACGGAACCTTTAATATATTGGCATAGGTTCTTAATTGCTCGGCTGCAGCAATCCGGTATGTGTCTGCCGTTAACAGCGCCACTTTCTTTTTGTTCTCTACACAGAATTTGGATGCCAGTTTCGCAATCGTAGTCGTCTTTCCTACTCCTGTAGGTCCCAGGAAAAGAACCACCTTAGGTCCGTCTACCGACGGGACAATTTCCTCTGCCTGCCCAAATTTTAATATCATTTTCTGATAAATACCTGCCAGAACATGATCAAAGGGTACGTTCGGCTTCTGCAGCCTTTCCACCTCTTTTAAAATTTCATTGGCATACCTCTCGTCAACCTCATTATCCAGCATGGTATTATACAAAAGCTTAATAAACTTTTCCACTTCCGTTGGAGGCACATCCTGCACTTCCGTCTTGGATCCGTCCTCTTCTACATTTCTGTCTTCTTCTGTTTCCGCGGAATCACCTTTTAACATTTGCTGCATCAAAAGAGACTGCAGACTGTTAAGTTTTTCTTCCAGTGCATTCTGCGTTTTTTCTTCCATTGTTTTAACAGCCCCGGAAACTGGCTGTTCTTTACGCTGCTCAGCAGACGGCGCTTTTTTTACCACACCATAAAAAGCCTCCGGCTGTTCTTCGAGCGCCACTGTCACTTCTATCATTTGTGACCCGAACAAACCAAAAATGCCTTTCCGTTTGGCTTTTTTTACATTCATGATAACGACGTTATCACCCAAATCTTTTTTTGCGGCCTCCACTGCATCCGCTTCCGTTTTTGCTTGAAATTTCTTGATTATCATTATGTGGTCACCATCCCTACCGATTGTAATTCAACATTGGACTCAATTTCGTTATAAGATACTACAATCAAATCTTTATAATAATCCTCCGTAAGCCGTTTGAAATAAATTCTTACGATCGGAGATGTAATCACAATCGGATTTTTTCCCAAGTTTTCCAACTTCTGGACTTCGTTCCCCACCGAAGCCATAATACCTTTCGTTTTTTCCGGGTCCAAATTCAGGTATGCTCCCTGTTCCGTCTGTTTTACACTGGCCATGATTTCCTGTTCTATCTTGGGGTCCAAAGTCGCTACACTTGTGGTCTCATTGGCCGGAAAGAATCTGCTGGAAATTGCACGCTTCAGACTCTGCCTTACATACTCGGTCAGAATGTCCGTGTCTCTGGTGGTAGCCGCGTAATCTGCAAGCGTTTCAAAAATGCTCAAAAGATCCCTGATAGAAATTCCTTCCCTAAGCAAATTCTGTAAAACTTTCTGAATCTCGCCGAGTCCCAATAGTTTTGGCGTGAGTTCTTCTACCAGAGAAGGATTGGTCTCCTTCAAATTGTTGACCAGATTCTGCACATCCTGTCTCGTCAAAAGCTCGGCTATGTACTGCCTGATAATCTCCGTCAGATGCGTTGCAATAATCGAAGGAGGATCTACAACCGTATATCCGAGACTTTCCGCCCGTTCTCTCTGCCCCTCGGTAATCCAGGTGGCCGGAAGATGGAAAGAAGGCTCAAAGGTTGGTATTCCGGTAATTTCCTCTTCCACAAATCCAGGATTCATAGCCATATAGTGATCAAACAAAATCTCTCCTTCACTAACCTGGATTCCTTTAATTTTTATAATATATTGATTCGGATTTAATTGAATATTGTCCCGCAGACGAATAATCGGCACAACCGTACCAAGCTCCAGCGCTATCTGCCTTCGAATCATTACCACACGGTCAAGCAGATCTCCCCCCTGGTTAACATCCGCCAGAGGTATAATACCATATCCAAACTCCAGTTCAATCGGATCTACCTGCAGCAGACTGGTAACATTCGGCTGCCTGATCTCTTCCGCCGCAACCTCCTCACTGTCCACTTCTTCTTCAATTCTGGCTGTCTCAATCGTACCTGCAATACTTCTTCCGCAAACAATAAACGCAAGTCCCAGCCCCAAAAACAAAATGGTATTTAAGGTGGTCAGAATACCCAGCGCACAAAGTGTCGCACCCACCAGATACAAAACTTTTGGAATACCGAAAAGCTGCCGGATCATGGTGGAGCCAAAATCCGAGTCCTTGCTTCCCTTCGTTACCAGAATACCGGTTGATAATGAAATCAGCAGAGACGGAATCTGGCTTACAAGTCCGTCACCAATAGTAAGAATCGCATATTTGCTTAACGCATCCGTGAGCTCCAGTCCGTCGTTCGTCATTCCCAGTATAATACCGCCGACAATATTAACTACCGTAATTAAAAGCCCTGCAACAGCATCTCCCTTTACGTACTTTACGGCACCGTCCATAGACCCGAAAAAACTGGATTCCTGCTGAATTTTTTCACGCCGCTCCTTTGCCTGTGCATCCGTAATAGCGCCGGTATTCAAATCCGCGTCAATTGCCATTTGTTTTCCGGGCATCGCATCCAGGGTAAATCTCGCCGTTACTTCCGCAACACGCTCAGAACCTTTATTGATAACCATAAACTGAATCATGATCAGCATAATGAATACAATAATACCGATAACCAGATTGCCTCCGCCGACAAATGCACCGAAGGTTTCAACAACATTTCCGGCATATCCCCGCCCTAAAATCAGTTTGGTTGAAGACATGTTCAATGCAATTCTGAAAATAGTCGTAAAAAGCAGAAGCGTAGGAAAATAGGACATATCCAGTACTTCTTTTGTAAACATACAGCCAAACATAATCGTAAATGCAATGGAAATATTAATTGCCAGTAAAACATCCAACAGACTGGGCGGAACGGGAACAATCAGCATGATAAATGCGACTAATATATAGAGTGCTACGCCAATATCCGCTTTTTTCACTTTATCGTTCTCCTTTCCTCATTTTGTACGACAGACATTCGTCTGCCTTTATCTAAATTTTGCCTTTTATCTGATATACAAAAGCCAGCACCTCAGCAACCGCCTGATACAGCTCCGGCGGCACAAGCTGCCCTACGTCTACGTTCGCATACAACATTCTGGCTAACGGCTTATTTTCCACAATTTCAATATGGTACTCTTTCGCCGTCTCTTTAATTCGCTGCGCCAGATAATCTTCGCCCTTTGCCAGTACAACAGGCGCGTCATACTTATGAGGATCTTACATAATGGCCACCGCGTAATGGGTAGGGTTTGTAATAACAACATCTGCCTGCGGAAGTGACTGCATCATACGCCTCTGTGATACTTCCCGCATCTTTTGCCGTATTTTTCCTTTTACCTGAGGGTCTCCTTCCTGCTGCTTATATTCGTCCTTTATTTCCTGCTTTGTCATCTTCATATCATTCTTAAATTTAAATTTCTGATAAATGAAATCTGCCAGAGCAATGACCATATACACAAGAGCCATCCGAATCCCCAGGTCTACTACTACCTCTCCAATAAGTTGAATAGCCTGCAGTAACGGCATATAATAGAGGAAAAAAATGTCTTCCCGTTTATCCATTATATAATTATAAATCACAATTCCCAAAAGAACCAGCTTTAAAACGGATTTTACAAGTTCTACCAGAGAATTTACAGATATAATTTTCTTAAAACCACTTATAGGATTGATCTTACTGAGCTTGGGTTTTAGCGGTTTTCCCGTTATTCTCCACTTTACCTGAACCAAATCACATAAAAAAGCTACCACAAAACCCACTAAAAATACAGGAGCAACAATCATCAGAATCCGAATCATTCCGTATTTTAAGATATTAATAAAATCATATTCCGGTACATTTCCGCGAAACATCGTAACGGTTGACGGAATCTTATTATATATTTCACTGAAAATTTCCAAAAAGGAAACTCCAATATATCCAAGCAGCAGCTTAAGCAGTAAAAACAACGACAAAAGTCCAAAACCATTGGCAATTTCCCGGCTTTTTGCAACCTGCCCTTCTTTTCTGGCATCTTGCAGTTTCTTCGGAGTCGCATCCTCTGTTTTTTCTCCTCCCGGACCTTCCTTTGCGAAAAACTGGAGATTCAGTTCCAGAATCACATCATTCCCTCCACAATAGTTACTATCATTTGCTTCATCTCCCTGAATATGAAATCCGATGCCTTAGGCATCATAGCAACCGTAAAAAACATAACCGATAATCCTACCAGCACTTTTAACTGCATACCTACCGCAAACATGTTAAGCTGCGGAGAAACTTTTGCCAGAATTCCAAGCACTGCATTCAGCAGCAGCATAACCGCAAAAACAGGAAGACAAATTCTGAATCCTATAATAATACTGTCTCCCATAAAACGAATCATGGAAGCTACCAGAGTTTCAGACCTCACAACGGCCCCGTTAACCGGGATCAGCGTATATGCCTCCGCAAAGGCTTTCAGGATATACTGATACATTCCCGATACGATTAAAAAAAGCATGATCATATACTGATAAAAATTACCTGAAACGCTCGTGCTTTCTCTTGTAGCCGGATCAAACAATGTTACCATAGAAAATCCCACTTCCATATCAATAATCGAACCTGCCAAATGGATAATGCTGCTGCAGATATTAGCGGCATACCCAATTAATATTCCCGTAACGGCTTCCTTCATAATAATCATCGAATACCCGAGTACGGAATCATACTCTAACGCAGGCGCCGGCGTTAAAACATAATACAGTAAAACCGAAGTAAAAAAACCAACGCTGATTTTGACCCTTCTCGGCGCATTTGTCATATTATAAAAAGGGGCCGCAAAAATAAAGCAGGTAGTACGCACTAAAATCAGAAGAAAATATTCCAAATCCTGCATGGAAAATGAAAAGTCCAACATCTACCCAACCCCTGCCTATTTCACATAAAAGCTGAAATTAGACCACAAACCTGTCATAAAATCTGCCATTTCATTCAACATCCAATGTCCCAGCAACATGATGGCAACGAAAACTCCCAAAATCTTGGGTACAAAAGTCAGCGTCTGCTCCTGAATGGAGGTAACCGTCTGAAAGATACTGATCACAAGACCAATAATCAATGAAACGAGCAACACCGGCGCTGACGTTTTAATAATCAGATATAAAGCTGAATTGGCAATTGCCACTACGTCATCTATTGACATATTTTACGCACCCTTATCATTCTTTGTCAAACGTTAATAAAATGTCTTTACAAGATTACCAATAATCAAATTCCATCCGTCCGCCAAAATAAAAAGAAGAATTTTGAAGGGCATGGAGATCGTCGTTGGCGGCAGCATCATCATACCCATACTCATCAAAGTCGACGCCACAACCATATCAATTACAATAAAAGGAATATATATTAAAAAACCAATCTGAAATGCCATTCGCAGCTCTCCTACGATAAAACTCGGCACCAGAACGGAAAGCGGAATTCCATCTAACGTTCCGTCCCATTCCGTCTGTGAAATCTCCATAAACATTCTCACATCCGACGTCTGCGTCTGACTATACATAAATTGCCGCAACGGCACCACTGCAGCATGAAATGCCTGTTCCTGGGTAATTTCCCCATTTTCAAACGGAACAATTGCCTCCTCATTAATCGTACTTACCGTCGGCCCCATAATAAACAGCGTTAAAAACAATGCAAGGCCAATCAAAACCTGATTAGGAGGCGCCGTCTGCGTATTTAACGCTGCCCGCGTAAAATGCAGAACAATAATAATCCTCGTAAAGGAAGTCAGCATTAACAGCAAGGTAGGAGCCAACGCCATTAAGGTCAAAATAATCAAAATCCTTAAATTCCCGTTTAAACTGCCATTCCCGTTACTGATACTGATATTGAAATCCGTATTGTCTTTATTCAGTTGTCCCTGTCCGTCACCCTCCCCGTCGGTATCGGTTTCGGTATCTGTAGTTATGGAAGTTCCCGTATTTCCGTCCAGACCAATATTACCCAGCGTACTGGCTGATACTTCCAGTTTTCTGCTGATACACAATATGCCTACCGTAACCAGCAGGCATATCAATTTTGCAATCTGAATTCCGGTCAAACGGCTCCGCTTCAAATTTTCGTTCAATATAAACGCCTACTTTTCTTTCGGTTCCTGATTATTTCCAGAATTAATTTTCTTTATTTTTTCAAACAGCTCACTAAACCCTGCCTGCTCCACACGACCGGTTTCTCTCATAACAAGCTGTTCCTTCGGCACTTCCGTAAGCATTGTAACAGTATCCTTACACACTGCAATTACCAGATACTTCTCTCCGGCTCTGATAATCTGCAGATATTTTCCGGTGCCAATGCGCTGTATCTCCAACACATCCAAATTTCCGTTCCGGTTCTGCTGTTTTTGATACCCGGCAATCCACTTTGTAGTAAACGCGGTAACTGCCAACACCACTGCAAAGAGAACCAGCACCGTAATAAACTGCGCATAGGAATCCGTACGGCCGGACGCTGCAAGCAACATATTAACCAACTACTTTCTTTACAGCCTCAAGCACACGATCCGCCTGGAAAGGTTTTACAATAAAATCCTTAGCCCCTGCCTGTATCGATTCAATAACCATTGCCTGCTGTCCCATTGCAGAACACATAATTACCAGAGCGGCAGGGTCTGCAGCCTTGATATTCTTTAAAGCCTGGATTCCGTCCATTTCCGGCATCGTAATATCCATCAGTACAAGATCCGGCTTCAACTCAGCATATTTCTCTACTGCTTTCGCACCATTTTCAGCTTCTCCAGCCACATTGTAACCGTTCTTTGTCAGGATATCCTTAATCATCATCCTCATGAATGCTGCATCGTCACAAATTAATATATTCTTTGCCATAGTTATCCACTCCTATTTGTGTTCTATTTGATAATTTCTGTTACTCTTACGCCGAAGCTTTCTTCAATAACAACAACCTCGCCTTTTGCTACAAACTTGCCGTTCACAAGGACATCCACCGGTTCACCGGCAATTTTATCAAGCTCTATAATCGTACCCGGAGCAAAATCTAAAATCTCGGAAATTGCCTTCGTGGTACGTCCCAGCTCTACGGTCACTCCTAACGGCACATCCATGATTAAACCGATATTTTCCTGACCCGGAACGGAAGCATACCCGCCCGTAAAATTCTGGAATTGAGCCGGTTGAACATTTACATTCGGCATTTGCTGCGGCATCCCCATCTGGGGCATCATCGGCATTTGCTGCGGCATTCCCATCTGGGGCATCATTTGCATCTGCTGCGGCATTCCCATTTGCGGCATCATTTGCATCTGCTGCGGCATTCCCATCTGCGGCATCTCCACCGGTGACGCTGCCTGGGACTGTGAAGGAGCTGGAGCAGGCGCCGGTGTTGGCTCCGGTTCCGCCATCTGTGTTCCCATAAAAGTATCTACGACCGTCTTCGCAAAATCTACCGGATACAACTGCATCAGCGTACTGTCTACCAAATCATCGATCTGCAATCGAAAAGAAACTTTGACAAATGTTCCTCCCAGGAACTCTGCAATCTCTCCGCCATCTGAAATGGTGGCCAAATCTCTTAACGTTGCATCTGGCGGACTGATATCAATAACGGTTCCAAGCATGGTAGAAAGCGACGTTGCCGCAGAACCCATCATCTGATTCATAGCCTCCGCTATAGCGCTTAAGTGCAATTCGCCAAGCTCACCATCGGTATTAGTACCGTCTCCTCCCATCATCAAGTCCGTAATTACCTTAACATCATGCTCTTTTAAGATGAGAATATTGCTTCCTGCCAATCCGACCGTATACTTGATCAAGATAAACACGCAGGGTCTTTCATAATCTAATAATACATTACTCCATCGCGCCATCTGAACCATCGGTGTAGTAATATTAACCTTTCGGTTAACAAGCGAATAGAGCGTTGTTGCGGAAGTTCCCATACTGATGTTTGCGACCTCGCCAATGGCATCTTTTTCCACATCCGTCAGCAGTTCTTCTGCCTCCATCCCCGTATCCGAGACTTCCTGAGTATCGCTCTCGTCTGAACCTCCACCTATATCTATGCCGTTCAGCAGGGCATTTATCTCATCTTGGGATAACATTCCATCCATGTTTTACTCCCCCTCTCTGATTACCGAGGTAACCTGAATTGCATAATGCTCATCATTTGCCCCCGGCATCGCGGTGAATTTCTTAATATTTCCTACGTAAACATTTAATTCAGAGTCTACTTTTGTATCTAAACGAATCACATCCCCGATCTGAAGTTCCAAAAATTCATTAACGGAGACTGAGCACTCTCCCAGTATTGCTTTCACCGGTACGTCCACACGGCGAAGCAGGGCCTCTATAAATCCGTCATAATCCGTCTCATCATCACTCTGCATATTAGAAAACCAGTATTTGGTGTTCAATCTGTCCATGATAGACTCTAATGTAAAAAACGGAAGACAGACATTCATAAAACCTTCAATGTCACCAATCTTCAAGTTCAGGGTAACAATTGCTATCATATCGTTTGGAGCTATCACCTGTGCAAATTGAGGATTTGTCTCTAACCGCTCCAGTACAGGATCTATTTCTATTACATTCTTCCATGGATCCCGCAGCAACTGCACACTGACTACCATCAGCTTTTCCACAATATTCAATTCTATCTCGGAAAATTCCCTGCTTTTTTCCAGAGGCGTTCCTTCTCCCCCCAGCATGCGGTCAATCATGGCATATCCAAGGTTTGTCGATAATTCCAAAATAATCGTTCCATTCAATGGATGAAAATTGGTAATTCCCAATATACTGGGATTCCCCAATGCATTGGTAAATTCGGAAAAAGTAACCGTTTCCGAACTGGCAACACTGATTGTTACATTTTTTCTTAAATAAATCGGGAAATTTGTTGACAACAAACGTCCATAATGTTCAAAAATTATTTCCAGGGTACGAAGATGCTCTTTTGAGAACTTTGCAGGCCTTTCAAAATCATAATTTTTAACCTGCTTTTCATTCCGGTTCTCCATGTTATCCACATCTAATTCACCGGTGCTTAACGCGGCCAGTAAATTATCTATTTCATTTTGCGATAATACTTCGCCCACATCCTTCACCTCCTTTTAAGATTTGTACTCTTATAATCAGAGGTTACTGATACATAAAATCAATGAAATTAACCTTGAAAATAAATTCGGAATCGTACATTTCCTGAATCTGTTTCAAAATTTCCTGCGCTGCCGCCTCGTTATTATCGGCCCTTAAATCCTCTAACGCATAATTGCTGATTACATTGTATACGCAGGATTTTAACAGGTCTGCCTGTTCTTCCATCTTCTCACCGTACTTTTTATATCCTTTGTCCTTGCTGTTCATGGAAAAAGAAACGCCAGTGATAAAATAGTGAGTTTTGCCATCGCCGGTATCCTTCAATGTAATGTTAAGCTGATCTGCAAAACGGTATGTTTCTATGTCCGCAATCGGTACTTCTACCGCTTCCTGTTCAGCCGCCGGGTCTGAAAAGTCCAACGCCAATGCGGATGCGATATCTCCCACCAGTCTGGAAGTCTTTTGATTTACGCTCATAACACTGAACATCATAACCGCCGTCAACACAAGATTTACTACCAACAACGCCAGAATAATAACAGATATAAGATTTTTTTTCATGGTTTATACTCCTGCCGGTCCGACCAGGCCAGACCTTTCTCACTTATATAATATAGTTAATAATAACTTAATTCATGATAAATACGAATCTCTACGCGACGATTCGCCGCCCTCCCCTCGGGCGTGGAATTATCTGCTACCGGAACATACTCACCTCTGCCCGAAGTCTTAATATTCGCGGGATTCAAATTAGTATTATCTACAAAATAATCAAAAACTGATAACGCACGGGCACTGCTTAATTCATTATTATTTGCATAACGGCTGCTGTTGATCGGCACGTTATCCGTATGTCCTTCGATCTCAATCGTGTTCGCCGCATATTTTTCAAGAATAATCCCAACATTGCCGAGTATTGGCAGTACGTCCCGTTTCAGTTCCGCCTGCCCGGAATCAAAAAGAATCGCCCCGTTCAAAGTTAGCTGAACATACTGTGAAGTAAACTGAACGTCAATTTTCCCTGTAAGATTAGTTTCATCTACAACTTCCTGTACCTGTTCCGCCAACTGCTCGGATCGCTCAATCCGCTTCTGCTCCATCTTCTCAGCCAGATCCTCTGTTTCGCTTTGCTCATCATCAAAGTCGTCGGTTACATCGGAATCATCTGCAGTACGCCCGGTACTGTTAATATATTCATCCAACTCATTCAGCTGACTGACTCCGTTACTGATTAAAATCCCGTCTCCTATGGCTGTCGCGCCACCGTCAAAAACACTGAACTGGCTTGAAAAAGAAGCGGCAATTTTCTCAAATTCTTCCACATCAATCTTAGACATGGAAAAAAGCAACACAAAGAAACAAAGAAGAAGATTCATTAAATCTCCGAAGGTTGCCATCCATGCCGGGGACCCCGGTGGCGGCGTATCCTCTTTCCGCTTCTTAGCCATCAGTCTCACCTCCGTCATCCGCCGTTATCCGATCTGTCGGTGACAGGAAGGACTTCAATTTTTCTTCAATGACTCTTGGATTCTCCCCTGCCTGAATGGAAAGCAGACCTTCAATCATAATCTCTTTTTCCATAATTTCTTTTTCGTTGTTAGACTTGAGCTTGCTCGCTACCGGAGCGCATATCCAGTTTGCAAGCAGTGAACCATACAAGGTAGTAATCAAGGCAGTTGACATAGACGGACCGATGGAATCGGGATCGCTCATATTCTGAAGCATGTTAACAAGTCCGACCAAAGTACCGATCATACCCCACGCAGGACCCATACTGCCAACGCTCTCCCAGAAACTGATCTTGGATTTATGACGTCCTTCCACACTGATCAGCTCTGTCTCCATAATAGCCCGAACCAGTTCCGGATCTGTTCCGTCTACAATCAATAAAATACCTTTTTTCAGGAATTCATCATCCAAGTCTGTCGCCGCCTCTTCCAGAGAAAGCAGACCTTCTTTTCTTGCAATGTTAGAAAGATCAATAATTTTCTTGATCATCTCCGACGTATTTACTGCCGGAATCTTGAAAATCAATGCAAAACTTTTAAGACCAGCCACAAAATCCTGCAAGGTATAGGACGCCAGAATCGCGGCAAAAGAACCGCCAAAAGTAATTACCATTGAAGGAATATGAATATAACTTCCTGCCGAACTTATGCCTCCGCTGGTAATGATTCCGAAAACCACCATTCCAAAGCATATAACTAATCCTAAAATCGATGCTATATCCACGAAACTTCACCCGACTTTCTGCATTAATCTGCAAAAATTTCCTTTCTATACGATTTTACTAAATTTTTTACCTCTTGTCTACTTTCTTTTACAATTATTTTTTTACCGGTTGTTAATGAAATGACTGTATCCGGCGTTTCTTCTGCTGTTTCCATCAAATCCGGATTCACTAAAATTTTTTGTCCGTTGATTTTGGTTACTTCTACCATTTTACCCCCTACAACCTTACAAGGGTGTTCGAAAGAACACCCTTGTTAAAAATTCTAAATTATCTCTTCAGATTCGTAAGCTCTTCAAGAAGCGTATCGGAAACGGTAATAATTCGACTGTTCGCCTGGAAACCACGCTGTGTCGTAATCATCTCTGTAAACTCTGACGACAAATCTACATTACTCATCTCAAGCTGTCCGGTAGACATGTAACCTCCGTCTGCCGTAATATCAACACCTATTCCGTCAAACTCTCCGGAGTTCATTGTTGCGGAATATAAGTTATCTCCCTCCTTCTCAAGACCGGAAGGATTCGCAAAGCTTGCCGATGCAATCTGTCCCAAAAGTCTGGTCATTCCGTTGTCATATGCAGCATAAATCATACCATTCTGCTGTACCGATATCTGTGTCATCTTACCGAGACGGCGTCCTGTTCCAAGTCCCTCTACATCACCATTCTTGGCAGTGATCGTAGAAGTACCTTTATTATCATACATGGAAGACGTTGCAAAGTCAACAGTAATTCTTGAAAAGTTCCCGCCGAGCGCCGTAAGATCCAGACCAATTCCCGTCTGTGTCGTTGTACCGTTAATTCCTTTAAATTTACCGTTATCAGGATCGTATGTGATAATACCGCCGGTAAAGGTTCTTCCGTCAACTTCAAAGGAATTGTTATTAGTATCGCTTCCGTCCAAATCTCCGCGCGCTGCATTCATTAAATATGCGCCGATCGACATTGTCGTTGTCGTCTCATTCGGAGGCGTTCCCGTTGTAACGTTTTTAGTTAAATTATAAAATGCATTTTCAGAACCTTCATAGCCGAAAGCCTTCGCAAGAAGATTAACACTCTCTTCAGGCGCATCGTCTTTTATATTTCCGTTATTATCAAATATTGTATTTAAATCCAGCGTTGGAGACGGCTGAATTGTCGGATCTGTCGCATCCGTAAGAGTGCTGCCCGTTAATGTATATCCCTTGGAAAGTGTAATCGTCCGTTTTGCATCCACTGTCATACTGGTGCCGAAAGGATTAATGGCATTGCCGTTTGCATCAACCAGAGGAATCTCCTTACCGGTAGAATCCAAAAGTTTATCCAGTTCCACGGAATATTCATTTTTAATGTCGGACTGTCTCATAACCAGCTTCGCAGTGTAACTATAACCTAACGCATCAAAGAAATTCAGGTTCATTACTTTGCCGCTGGCACTGGTAACATCCGTATCATTTTTATCAATAATACCGGATACGTAAGCCTGGGTTGTTGCATCAGGCGGATACGTCATATTGGCCGTATTCATAATTCTTAAAGCGCTTACCGTATCTTTCTTAATCTTGCCTGTGTCAGGATCTACCTGCCAACCCATAACGTTATAACCCGTACTGGTCATGGCAAGATTTCCTGCAGCATCTACATAAAAAGAACCGTCACGGGTAAAATAATTGCTGACACCGTCATTAACCACAAAAAAGTTACTTCCTGTAATCATAATATCAAAGGGATTACCGGTAGACTGTGCCGATCCCTGCCCGGCAATATTTACGTTAATAGCGCCGCCCTTAACACCGAGACCGATCTGCCTTGCATTGACACCGCCGGTACCGGTAGCTGCGTTAGGCCCGGATGCATTCTGCGTCGTCTGGGACATCAGCGCATTAAACGTCATGGTACTGGCCTTGAACGCAACGGTATTAACGTTCGCAATATTATTACCTATAACATCCATCCTTGTCTGGTGTGTCTTAAGACCTGATACACCAGAGAATAATGATCTCATCATAATTCATTAACCTCCTGTTTCACGAAAGCCGCCTTTTTGTTCCTTCTGTCAGTCGGGAACTTAAGCCTCCTAAAGGTCCGGCTACATTATTACGGCTCCGTCAATATTAGTAAAAATGTTTTCGTTTGTTTCGGCCTGATCCATTGCAGTAATCACCGTTTTGTTTGGTATATTCACAATAAACGCAAGTTCATCTACAATAACCAGGGAATCCTGAATTCCTTTTTCATCCGCTTTTCTGGCTCCGTCACTTAAACGCTCCATCTGGCCGTCTGTCAGCATTATATTCCGATCCGCCAGCCGGCTGGCCGCATGTTTGGAAAACTTTAAAGCAGCCGGTGAGCCTTCGCTCTTTAACAGTTTCTGCTTTAAAACATTGTCAAAGGATATACTCTGCGTATTCTCTGATCTTCCGGTTTTTTTAGCGTTACTTAAGTACTGATCCTGCAACTGCTCAATAGAAAGGAATCCGCCTTTTTCAATTTTCACGGTTATCTCCTCCTTGAGAATCTGCCCGCCTGCTTACTCTTGACGGGATTTCCTATTCCTTTTTATCAGACTCGTCATTCGAATCGGATTCTTCATCCTTATTTTCGGACTGTTCCGCCGCAAGTCTTACCTCTTTTGCTTTTTCAATATACTCTTTCAAAGCTTTTACAGCGTCGTTGGCAACAAACCCTTTCTGATATTCATCCATCTCATTATAAATTTTTTCCAGCCTGTCGATTTCTTCACAGTCTTTTAAATCGATTCCGTTAATACCCGGAAGCATAAAGATTCTGTTTACCAGTTCCTGTGCAAGGTTGTATGCCGTATTGTATACCTTATCAACCACCGTATCCACATCATCAATGGAATAAAGCTCATCTTTTACGGAAACATAAGCCTTTCCGTTCTCATATACTACATAGTCAACCTGTCCCTGAATGTAACCGCTTCCGCCGGTAGACGTAGTTGTTTTAATCCATACTTCCTGCCCTACCAGCTGGGACGCTCTGCTCAGTTCCATGGTGCCCGCCATATTCTGCATTTGTTCTACCTGTGAAAACGTTGCATACTGGGAAATATATTCCGTATTGGAAGTAGGCTGCAAGGGATCCTGATATTTCATCTGCGCTACCAGCAGCTGCAAAAAAGTATCCTTATCTACGCCGTTCATACCGCCGTTCGCTTTTGCCAGTGAATCCTGAGAATTTGTTTCTACAATTTTCCCGTCTTTTACCTGTGCTATTGCGCTCATCTGCATACTCCTTTCTTTTTCATTATTATGCCATGTAATCTACGGTGTTTCCGTTCACTTCCATCATGGAAACAGCCAGCTGCTCTTCTTCAGTAAGCGATTCCTCCTCCAAAAATTCCGGATTGTTTAAATTAATCCGCCTTGCAGGCTTGCTTTCCCGGTCTTCCTCCGTATTTCCATGTCCTCTGCTTCCCTCATACTCCTGTCTGAAACCGTTCGCCTGAACGCTGACCTCAATGGCTTCCACCTTGACGCCCTGCTGTTCAAAAGTTTCTTTAAGCTGAACCATCTGGCTTTCCAAAGCGGCTTTTACAGTCTCATTCTGCGCCGTAAACTGTGCGGTAATCATACCTTCCCTCGACGCAATGTGTACATGAACCGTTCCAAGGCTTTCCGGATGAAGCTGCATTTCAAGCTGCGTCATCTCAGGTTTTATCTGGATCTTCATAAAATTTAGAATCTGATCCATGATTCTTTGTGTTTCAGGCTGTGCAAAAGGCGTCTCCACTGCTTCTGCCGTTACCGCCTCCGTGCTCTGCGTCAGATTCTGCAGGAAAACATTATGTCCCTGCATCGTATCTTCTTTCGCACCATGTCCGGCTTCCTTTCCGTTATCTTTAAACGCAGCGTCCTGCGTTGTCTTCTCGGAAATTTCTACCTTCACATCGCCAACGGAATTCAAAGAATCCTGAGCGGTCCCAAAGGTTTCTTTATCCTCCGGAACGTTCTCCACAACAATTTTGGAATTACCTGCCCGAACCGTTTCTTCCGTTTTTTCCGGAAGCACAAATTCATCGGGAACTTCTTCCGTCTGCTGCACCTGCTTGATCAATTCTCCCAGCTGTTCATCGGAAATATCAAATGCAGTCTGCAGTTCGCCTCTTTTTTCCTGAATAAACTGATTCAGATCTTTAAGCGCATTGCCAAGCTGTTCATTGGTGAGAAGTGCCATGGGATCTGTTTCGCCCGTAACCTGCATCACTACCATAGTCAGATTCTCCGGCTGCAGTAAATCCACCAGCGTTAAACCTAAAACCTCCATCGCCCGCAAAACATCTTCTTCGCTGACCCCGAGCTGCTCCGCAATCTCTTTTACGGTCTCTTCTCCTGCTTCCTGAAGTACGCCTGCCGCTTCTTCGGGATTCTGCACCGCCTCAGTCTTATCCGGTTTGGCCGCAGTATTTTGCGTCACACGTTCGCTGCAACTGCCTGTGACTTTTGTCTGCGATCCTGTTTCAGCGCGCACTGTTTCGGTTTTCTGACCCGTCTGGCTTCCTTCCGTCTGCTTGCTCAAAACATCCGTAAAACTGCCCGCCGCACCGGCTCCCTGCACCTTTTCCGGCGCCTTTACCGCAAAGCTCATAATTGAGTTCTTTGCACCATTTACAGGTGTGCTTGTCATTCACATTCCTCCTTTCTGAAATTATCAAGGTTCTTAAGTCCTGAAAACAGACTCAATTACTATATCGACGAAAAGCCTTAATTTCTTAAGACTCAGGGTCCATAATCTTTGTGATCTTAGCAGCCACCTCCGGGTCCATAACACCCAGAATTTTCCCGCGGTCTTCCGCCGACATCTGCCCTAAAATCCTGGCCGCCAGTTTCAAATCATTCGGCATTGCCTCCATAATTTTGGCTGCTTCTTTTGGCTTCATCTCGGAATACGTTTGCGCATATTCCTGTACTTCCTGACTTTCCTGCTGTCTCGCAACCACCTGTTTATACAGTTCTTCTGCCTGTTCCGGGGCTATAGAAGCGTAATATTTCATATATTCCTCTGCTCCCGGCCCCCTCTCCGCATAGATTACTTCTTCATAAAATTCGTTTTTGATTCTCTGGAATTCCACCTGCTGATCTTCAAATTCCTTCAAACGAAGGATTTCCGCCTTCAATGCGGCAACTTCTTCCGACTGTGACAAACCGGAAGACTGCGCCTGTTCCAGCTGCTGTTCCAAAAGCTTAATATAGTCTACCGCTTCTTTCAGGCTGCTGTACCCGCCATAGGCTTCTTCGTTATCCGTTTCCATAATCGAATCACCCGGAAGAATTTTATTAATGACCGGAACATTCTTTAAAATCGGAGACAGTACGCCGGAACCGAAGCCGCCCACATCCAGTTTAATCAACAGCGCCAGAATTGCCAGCCAGATCACCACGATTACCAGCGTCACCAAAAAAACGGACACGCCGCCGCCTTCTTCGTCGTCCTCGAGATCGGCTTCTCTTGCCGCAATTTCCTTAGCCCGCTTTTTGGCTTCCTTTTTCTGTCTTTTCTGCTCTTCCTTCAGTTTTCTTTTTTCATCATTGATACTTTTCTTTTCTGCATCCATCTTCATCGCAGCCGCATCACGATTTGCCATAATAATCCTCCATGCTGCCAACAACCTGCTTCTTTTATCAAGCCTGCGCTTCTTTTATCTGTCTTTGTCCGTAAGTGTAACTGGTCAATTGATCTATTTCTTTGCTTTCCGCACGGTTTTCTTCTTTCAAAAATTCGCCGAACGCTTTTTCTTTTAAAGTTTCATGAGTCTTTCGATCCATCATAACCGCTTTTAACCGGTCTCTTGCTTTTTCGACTTCCTCTTCCGCCAGCCGCACCTGCAGGGTCTGTTCTTTTATATATTCTTCCATTCTGATAATTGCGGTTTTGTTATCCACAATATCCCGCAGCCGCAATTTATCTTTTAATAAACTTTCAGCCTCCGTCTCATAGTCCGACTTCCGCCGTCTTAAAACCGCAAGCTTTTCCTCCTGTTCATCCAATACAAGTTTTGCCGCGGCAAATTCCTGTTTCGCCTGCGTCTCCATTTTCAGCTTAATATTCAAAACGCTCTGCATCCGGTATCTGAAACGTGCCATTGTCCTGTCCCTGCATCTTTAACATTCTATACAAATAAATTTCTTAACATTTGTACGGATTCCTCAAAAGTAAACTTATCGTCAACATCCTGCATCAGAAAATCGTTAACCGCCTGGATTTTTTCTATGGCGTAATCGATTGAAGGATTGCTTCCCGCACGGTATGCGCCTATATTAATTAAATCTTCCGCCTCATTATAGGTAGCCATAACGTTTTTGAGCCTGCCCGCGGTCTGCTTATGTTCCCTGTCCGCAATCTGGCTCATACAGCGGCTGATGCTCTGCAAAACATCAATTGCCGGATAGTGGTTTTTATGAGCCAGTTTCCGGTCCAACATAATATGTCCATCCAGAATACTTCTCGCCGTATCCGTAATCGGTTCATTGAAATCGTCGCCGTCTACCAAAACCGTATAAAGTCCTGTAATGGACCCTTGGTCCGCACACCCTGCCCGCTCTAAAAGCTTTGGCATCTCGGAATATACACTGGGAGGATACCCTCTCGTTACGGGAGGCTCTCCGCTGGCCAGTCCGATTTCCCGCTGCGCCATAGAAAAACGGGTCAGAGAATCCATCATTAAAAGTACGTCTTTTCCCTGATCCCTGAAATATTCCGCAATCGCCGTAGCTGTTTTCGCCGCTTTATTTCGTTCCAGCGCCGGCCTGTCTGAGGTTGCAACAACAACCACGGAGCGGCGCATACCTTCTTTCCCCAAATCACGCTCTATAAATTCACGAACTTCTCTTCCCCGCTCGCCGATCAGAGCAATAACATTAATATCTGCTTTCGTATTTCTTGCAAACATACCCATCAGGGTAGATTTTCCCACACCGGAACCTGCAAAAATTCCGATCCTCTGTCCCTTGCCAACCGTAATCAATCCGTCTACCGCTTTTACGCCAAGCGGAAGCACTTCGCTGATAATCTTACGCCGCATAGGGTCCGGCGGCGGCGCTTCCACAGGATAAGCGGCTCCTACCGGTACCGGACTCTTATCCAATGGCCGTCCCATACCGTCAAGTACCATTCCTAACATAGCTTCGCTTACCTGTACCCGCAAAAGCTCCCCCGTATTTTTGACAATACACCCGTTCCCGATTCCGTCCATGGAATCATATGGCATCAGAAGCGTTTTACGGTCCTTAAATCCGACAACCTCCGCCATTACAGGCTTCCCGTCTTCCTGATCCGGAAGCAGCTCACAGATATCGCCGATCCTTGCATCAGGTCCGGCGGATTCTATGGTAAGTCCCACTACATTAATAACTTTACCTTTCTTAATGAAAAGCGGATCTTCCAACACTCGATTATATTTTTTAAAATTTATTTCCTCAGTCTTCAATCTACATCCTTATCCTTTTCATACGACAAAAGTTTTAATTTCCTGGACAATTCCGAAAGCTGTGTTCCCAGTCCACAATCAAAAATTCCGCCTTCCGTTTCGATCAAACACTCGTTTTTTCTTAAAGATATGTCTTCAATTATTTCTACGGTAGCGTTACCTGCTACGGATTCCGCCTGAATTTCTTTTTTCTGCATATTGACATACGCAAAATCATCCTTCGAAACATGAATCAGATAGTCCTTGGCATTGTTAACCTGATTCATGGCAGAAATAATCAAATGAACAATCAATTCCCTGTAAGCGCCCAGCTCCACCCGAAAAATATGTTCGTAAATACCGGTCAGAACATCAACAAAATGCGGCTCCAACTCTTCCACACGTTCAAAATATTCCTTTTCCAGCCTTTCTTTCTCTTCGTCTAACTCTCTCTTTTTAGAGTCTGCCTGGGCAAAACCTTCCCGTTTACCGTCCTCAAACCCCTGATTAAACCCTTCCTGCCGGGCCTCTTCCAGTACCTGCAGACGTTCCTTCTCAAGCTCAGCCTTAGCATCGCTCTCCATACGTGCAATCTGCTCCCGGGCCTCGGCAATAAGTTCCTCCGGCGAAGGGCCGTCATAAACAGGTTCGGACTTAAGTATGGCAGAAGTTCCGTCTTCCTCCTGGTCCGCATTTTCTATTAATTCCAACTCCGGCGCATTTAGACCTGCGCGGAAGCCGCCTTTGTTTTCCTGCTTATAACTCTCCAATTTCTCGGCAATCAACTTATTCGTATCGACCAGACATTTATTGTCTTCTTCAACAACCGTCATTGCGCCTTTCAAAAGACTGCTATACAACAATTTCGTCACCTCCGCCTCTGGAGATTACAATTTCTGCAGAATCCTCCAACTTGCGGATAATATTTACAATCTTCTGCTGTGCCTCTTCTACGTCCTTCATACGTACAGGACCCATAAATTCCATATCCTCTTTTATCATAACGGCAAGTCTCTTAGACAGGTTATTGAAGATTGCATTCTGAACCTGCTCGTTCGCACTCTTAAGCGCAACGGCAAGATCGTTATTATCCACATCACGAAGAACTCTCTGGATAGCCCGGTCATCAAGCAGCAGGATATCTTCGAATACAAACATCTTTTTGCGGATCTCGTCTGCAAGTTCCGGTTCCTCGATTTCCAGAGTTTCCATAATATGCTTCTCGGTTCCGCGGTCCACGGTATTCAAAATTTCTACTACCGCATCCACGCCGCCAATTACCGTATAATCCTGGTTTACCACAGACGACAGTTTGGATTCCAAAATTCTTTCCACTTCCTTTATAACATCCGGGCTGGTTCTGTCCATAGTTGCAATCCTTTTTGCCACATCAGCCTGCCTTTCCGGGGGAAGGGCCGAGATAATCAGCGCCGACTGCCCTGCGGAAAGATAAGACAAAATCAGCGCGATCGTCTGCGGATGTTCATCCTGTATAAAGTTAAGCAGCTGGCTGGCGTCGGCCTTTCTCATAAATTCGAATGGCTTTACCTGCAAAGATGCTGTCAGCTTGCCGATTACATCGATTGCCTTTTCCGCTCCCAAAGCATGTTCCAGCAGTTCCTTCGCATATCCGATACCGCCTTCGGCAATGTACTGCTGAGCCAGACATATCTCATAAAATTCTTTAATAATCTCTTCTTTAATCTGCGGTGTAATACTTCTGGTGTTGGCAATTTCCAGTGTTAATTCCTCAATTTCATCCTCTTTCAAATGCTTAAACACACCGGCAGAACGCTCAGGCCCTAAGGCAATCAGAAGAATTGCAGCCTTTTGCAGTCCGCTGATCTTTTCATCTCCTACTCTAGGCATTTTAATCCTTACCCCCAATCCTCATTCAGCCAATTTCGAAGCAGGTTCGCTGCTGCTTCCGGATTTTCGTCAACAAATTTTTCGATCATCTTACGTGTTTCGGATTTGCTTTCAGCCTCCAGATCCTCAAGTTCCATCTCCGGCGCCGACTGAAGCAATGTTTCAACAGAAAGTTCCTCCTCGGGAACCTCCTCTTTCTTTGTACGCATGCTCCGAATCACAACAAAACCAAGTAAAGCCAGAATCAGAACGATCAATACAATCGATACTATATCGGCCATACTTGCCGCAAGACCTTCACCATCAATAAATTCATTGCGATTATACGCCATAATCGTAATGTTTTCTTTATTCATACCAGTCGCCGTAGCCACCGCATCATAAAACTCTTCGTCTATGTTCATTCTCGCCGGCTCGGCATTCTGCGCTTTATATTCATCCCATGTAACACCCTCCAGCAGTCCCTGCTTTCTGGCGTCTTCTTCCTTAATTACGTTAATATTCACAGCGGTAATTGTTGCGGAAGAATTGGCAAAATTCACCTTGCCCGGGGGCGTCTCCGAATTCTGCAAATAAGAGTTGGGCAGATAATGTCTGTACTCTTCCGACTGCGTCGAAGACTGATCCGCATAATCCGGATACTGATACGTAGTTCCGTTGGCATTCGTATTGGCATTGGAATCCGTGCCCGGAACGCCTCCCGTAACTCCCGTACTTTCGGAATTAAATATAGTTTCCTCATCAAGCATTCCTTCCGTCCTGCCCTCCGGCGCATCATATGTCTGTGTCTGGCTGGTAGTAGAGGAAAAGTCAATATCCAAATTACACGCCACTTCTACGGAATTGAACTGGCCCGTTCCGAAAATAACACGTTTTACGGAATTAATCACCTGGCTTTCCTGCTGCTGTCTTGCCGTCAGCTGCGAACTGGAAACGCCGCCGACACTGATCTGACTGTCGCCGGAAAACAGAAGATTGCTCCCCGTATCCAAAATAGTAATATTATTAGTCGTGGCATTACCCAGGGAAGTGGCCACCGCACGCGCAAGATACGCGGCGTTCTCCTCCGTAAAATCTCCCTGAAGCTCCAGAAAAATGGTTGCGGAAGATTCCTGGTCCGTATGTATCAAAAGGCCGTCCTGCTCCGGTATACTAAGCTTCACCGTAGCTTTTTTTACCGAATCCAGACTTTCAATCATGGATTCCAGGTCTTTTTCTTTAAACACGGAATACCGCTTCTCCTTATCGGACTCCGTAATGGAAAAACCGCCCTCGGTCACATCATTGATCGTCATACCAGTCGAAGGAATTCCGGCTGCTCCCAGCGCAAGCTCCGCAGTGGGCACATCCTTTTTCCGGACGCTGATGCGCAAACCGTCCGCGGAGGTCTGATATTTGATATCCGAACCCTGAAGCAGCTCCACCACCTCGGAGGCTTCTTTCGTATTCTCACACTGCCTCAGCATTTCATACTGCGGCTGTGAAAATACCCAAATGAGGATAGCAAATGCAAAAATCACCGCAGCCGCTACCCCTATAATAATCGTTTTTTGTTTTGCCGTAAATTTATTCCACCATGCCAGAACTTTATCCCAAAGCTCTTTTAATCTGTCAACCATGTGTTTTCTCCTTATCAGCGATCAGCGATTTTAATGCAGACATTAAATCTGCATGTTCATAATCTCTTTATATGCTTCTAAGAATTTGTCCCTGACTGCCACAGTGTACTGAAGAGCTGCAGATGCTTTCTGGAGTGCAATTGTCAAATCATGCGTATTCTCTGTTTCTCCCAACGCAAATCTGATTTTTTCGTTCTCCGAATCCGAAAGATATTGATTGGTCTTGTTCAAATTGTCGATCGCCGAATTCAGAATCGAGTCAAATAAATTCCCGTCTACGGCGCCTTTTGCAGCGGAAGAAGCACCTGCAGCCTTCGTCACAGGTGAAACGGCATCCGTTGCGTAACTCATCAACGCTGAAATATCCATGATATACTCTCCTCCCGGAATCACCCGCATGTCCCCCTGGGGCAATACCGCTTTCTCTCATTGCTATTCTTTTGCACGCCGCCAATGACCATATCTGCGGCACTACTTTGATCAAATAGTCCGAAAATCACTTTCAAACTTTTATCTGTCATATTTATGTAGGAAATCTAACAAATATTCCCCGTTAACAAAATTTCTTTACTGTGCCATAGCCAGACCCTGCTGAGCCATCTTCTTGCTCGCCTCAAAAGCAGTGGTATTCGCCTCATAAGCACGGCTGGCATCGATCAGGTTTGTCATCTCCGTTACGATATTAACATTGGGATATAACACATAACCGTCGTCGTCCGCATCCGGATGCGTGGGATCATATACTTTATTCATCTCTGTCTGGTTATCCTCATAAACGCCTCTTACTTTTACGCCTTTCCCGGTATAATTGTCCATAGCCTTATTCAATACATGGCTGAAAGATGTCTGCCGGTCCTTCTCCTCGAAGGTAACGACTTTTCTCCGGTAAGGAGTTCCGTCCGCCGTCCTGGTAGTCTTGGCGTTGGCAACATTCTCGGAAATAATATCCATCCGGTAACGCTGTGCCGTCAAACCGGAGGCATTAATGTCAAATGCTGAAAACATACTCATAATCTGATCCTCCTGCTACTTCATAACCATCTTTAAATTTGAAAATTCATCATTAATACTCTGTATAAGTCCCTGATAGCGCAGCTGGTTCTCTGCCAGATATACGCCTTCCGTATCCGGGTCCACATTATTACCGTCCAAACGGTAAGAAAAACCTGCATTGTCCGTATAAGGGCGCGCTTCCAGTCTGCGGTAATTCAAATTCGCAACCGCATGATCCATGGTAGTATCCAGACGCCTTGTTCCGCCATACTTCGCAGAATGAAGAGCCTTTTTGAGTTCTGACTCAAACGCCACATCCTGCCTTTTATAACCGGGTGTTGTTGCATTGGAAATATTGTTCCCTATGGCCTCATTACGAATCCATGCCGCATCCGCCGCCTTATCTAAAACATTAATATAATCAAATACGTGTGCGTTAACCATCTTTACACCTCTTTTCATATCCCTTTACAGGTATCATATATTATTATAAATAAAATCTGAAAAAACACAAGTAATTTTTATCTGAAAAGCCAAAGTTAATAAAAGGCAAAAAAGGACTTATTGAAATTCCAATAAATCCCTTTATCACATAACTCCTGATCCGCCGGCATCCTTTCCGGCACCCGTCATTCAGTTTTTACTTATTTTTAGGTTCTGACGCTTTAAATCCTCAATCTCATCAAAGACCACATCATTAAGAACCTTGATATACGTTCCTTTCATGCCGGAGGAACGTGATTCAATAACGCCGGCGCTTTCAAACTTACGCAGGGCATTCACAATAACGGAACGGGTAATTCCGACTCTGTCCGCAATCTTACTGGCTACCAGGATTCCTTCCATGCCGCCGAGTTCATCAAAAATATGTGTAATCGCTTCCATCTCGGAGAAAGACAGGGTACCGATCGCCGACTTTACCACCGCCATCTTCCTGTTTTCTTCGGCGCTCTCCTCATTCACGGCCCGAAGCATCTCCAGGCCCACTACCGTGCTGCCGTATTCACAAAGAATAATATCGTCGATATCATAAAACTCCTGCATCTTATAAATAAACAGGCTTCCCAGCCGTTCGCCTGCAATCTCGATAGGCGTAATAATTGCCTGAAACTTCCTGCTGTCAATGCCTTCAAATCCCAAAGTCTCAAGATTTACATTTTCTTTTGTGGATAAAACTCCAAGCAGTCTTTCGTTCAGCATAGGATCAATGAAGCCGCCTACGGTGTCATTTAAAAGCTCCCGGATTGTCTCGATTCCGTCCTGCTTACCAACGCCAAGCACCTTCCCCTTTTTACTGATAACCAGTACGTTGGACGATAATATCTCCCGCATAACTTTGCAAATATCGTTAAATACAACTTTGCTGGAATTATTGTTATGAAGTAACTTTCCAATCTTCCTGGTTTTATCCAGTAGCTGCACGCTGCTCATCCGGCTTCCTCCCTCCATCTGAATTCCCCACAGTATTGTATAATTCCTGTCAATAAAAATGATAAGAATCATAAAACGATTTTATCATAAGAATTCCGAATAGGCAATGGATTT